>Ga0308159_1001721_pt1 | contig 29058 bp, 24 predicted proteins | sample PhyCR1_FD_201040 | JGI IMG/M metagenome (GOLD analysis project Ga0308159, IMG submission 201040) | Phyllosphere microbial communities from UC Gill Tract Community Farm, Albany, California, United States - DLSLC.R1 | ecosystem: Host-associated > Plants > Phyllosphere > Unclassified | place: USA...
TTCCTGCACACCGATCCAGTTCACGGCGCTGTACAGCACGACCGCCAGCAGCAGGTTGGCGATCGGCCCTGCCGCGACGATGGCGGCACGCGCGCGAAGCGGCTGGGTGTTGAAGGCGCGGTGGCGCTCTTCCGGCGGCACTGGTGCTTCGCGCTCGTCGAGCATCTTCACGTAGCCGCCGAGCGGGAACGCGCCGATGACGAACTCGGTGTCCTGCCCCGGCTGCTGGCGCCGCGGCTTCCAGCGCAGCAGCGTCTTGCCGAAGCCGATCGAGAAGCGCAGCACCCGCACATTGCAGGCCACTGCCACGCGGTAGTGACCGTACTCGTGGACGGCAATGAGCACGCCCAGGGCGACGAGGAAGGCAACGACGGTGAGCATGAAAGGCTCCTGTGAGCGGCGTCAGGCCGCCAGTCTGATCGCTGCGGCATTGGCGGCCGCGCGCGCGCTGGCGTCGAGCGCCAGCAGGTCCGCCAGCGATCCGGGATTGGACGGCGCCACCGCCTCCAAAGTTTCCAGGTTCACGGCATGGATTCGATCGAAGCGCAGGCGCCGGTCGAGGAAGGCAGCGACCGCGACCTCGTTGGCCGCGTTGAGGACGGCCGTGGTGCCGGGCGGCGCGCGCAACGTCTGCCACGCCAGGTCGAGGCCGGGAAAACGGCCGGCGTCCGGGACCTCGAAGGTCAGCGCGCCCAGCGTGCGGAAGTCCAGCCGGGCGGTGCCGCTCTCGACCCGCGCAGGCCAGGCCAGGCCGCAGGCGATCGGCACGCGCATGTCGGGCGTGCCCAGCTGCGCGAGCATCGAGCCGTCGACGAACTGCACCATCGAGTGAATCACGCTTTGCGGGTGGATCACCACCTCGATCTGGTCGGGCGACACGCCGAAGAGGTGGCGGGCCTCGATCACCTCGAGCGCCTTGTTCATCATGGTCGCCGAGTCCACCGAGATCTTGCGCCCCATGACCCAGTTGGGGTGGGCGCAGGCCTGCTCGGGCGTGACTGCGGCAAGCGTGTGGGCCTCGCGTTGGCGGAAGGGGCCACCCGAAGCCGTCAGGACGATCTTGTCGATCCGGTCCGGCCAGACCGCCGGGTCTTCCGGCAGGCACTGGAAGATCGCCGAATGCTCGCTGTCGATGGGCAGCAAGGTGGCGCCACCGCGTCGCACGGCGTCCATGAACAGTTCGCCGCCCACCACCAGCGCCTCCTTGTTGGCCAGCAGCAGACGCTTGCCGGCGCGTGCCGCGGCCAGGCAGGGTGCGAGGCCCGCGGCACCGACGATGGCGGCCATCACGGTATCGACGTCGTCGTCGGACGCTATCGTTTCGATCGCGTCGTGTGCGGTCAGCACACGCGTTTCCAGCCCGTTCTGCTTCAGTTTCTCGGCCAGCAATGCGGCGTGCGGCGCGCTCGCCATGGCCGCGAACCGCGGCCGGAAACGGGCGCACTGCGCCAGCAGTTCGTCCACCTTGGTGGCGGCCGACAGCGCGAAGACCTCGAAGCGCTCCGGGTGCCGCGCGATCACGTCCAGCGTACTGACACCGACCGAGCCGGTCGAGCCCAGCACGGTAACGCGTTGGCGGGGAACGGAAAGGTTCTTCACAGGGAGGCGAGCATCATCGCCAACGGCAGCGTCGGCAACAGGGCATCCACCCGGTCGAGCACGCCACCGTGGCCCGGCAGGAGCTGGCTGCTGTCCTTGGCGCCGGCGCTGCGCTTGATGAGCGACTCGACCAGGTCGCCCACGACGCTCATCGCGGCCAGGAACAGCGCGCCGAGCACCAGCAGCCACCAGCCACGCCCCGCCAGGTGAGAGTAGAGGCTGGGAACGAGCGCCCCCGCCGCGCGGTCGGCCCAGACCCAGGCAAAGGCGAGGACCAGCACCCCGAGCATCCCGCCCCAGACGCCTTCCCAGCTCTTGCCGGGACTGATGGCCGGCGCCAGCTTGTTGCGCGTGAACTTCAGACCGAAAGCGCGCCCGGCGAAATACGCGAACACGTCGGCCACCCACACCAGGACCAGGATCGACAGCAGGAAATTGACCCCGATCATGCGGGCCTGCACGACGGCCAGCCACGCCACCCAGAGCGCCAGCAGCCCGCCGACGAGCCGCAGCGGCTTGGGAATCCGCGGCCAGCCCGGCACGGCCACCTTGAGCAGGGCGCCGCCGACCAGCACCCACGCGGCGCCGGCGACGAGCCACAGCCCGGTGAGCCGCAGTTGAAGCAACCCCAGCGCCCAGGACAACCCGCACAGCGCGAGCGCCTCGAAGCCGATGAACAGCGCCATGCGCGGGCCGTAGCCGTTGAGCCGGCCCCACTCCCAGCCTGCCGCCGCGATCATGGCCAGCATGATGCAGGCGAAGGGGATGTAGGAGCCGGGGTAGAACAGTGCAGGCAGCAGGATTGCCAGCAGGACGAGCGCGGTGATGATGCGTTGCTTGAGCATGCGCGCCGTCAGGCTGTCTGTTGTCGGGGAGCCGCCGGAGCGGCTTCGTTGCCGAGCTGGGCCGAGGTCTGGCCGAAACGCCGCTCGCGCCGGCCGAAGGCGGCGATCGCCTCGTCCAATGCGGCCTCGTCGAAATCGGGCCACAGCCGGTCACTGAAGAACAGTTCCGAATAGGCGCTCTGCCACAGCAGGAAATTGGACATCCGCTGCTCGCCGCCGGTGCGGATGAACAGGTCCGGGTCGGGCACGTGGGCCAGCGCCATGGCGCGGTCGAGGTTGAGCTCGGTCGGCGGCAGGCCCTGTGCGGCCAGCTTGGCGGCCGCCTGCGCGACGTCCCAGCGCCCGCCGTAATTGAAGCAGACGTTGAGCACCAGCCGAGTGTTGTGTGCCGTGGCGGCCTCCGCCTGGGCGAGGCCGCTGCGGATGCGCTCCGACAGCCCCTGGCGTTCGCCAACGAAATGCAGACGCACGCCATCGGCCTGCAGGCGCGGCACCTCACGGCCCAGCGCCAGGACGAGCAGTTCCATCAGGCCCGACACCTCGTCCTGGGGCCGGTTCCAATTTTCGGACGAGAAGGCGAACACGGTCAGCACCGCCACCCCCCGGTCGGCACAGGCCTTGACGCAACGGCGCAGCGACTCGACGCCCTGCTTGTGGCCAGCCACTCGCGGGAGGAAGCGGCGGGTGGCCCAGCGGCCGTTGCCATCCATCACGATGGCGATGTGATGCGGAACGGTGCGCGGGGCACTCATCGAACGTCGGTGCAAGCGATGGGCACCGCCGAGGGGCGCCGGGCCGCCCCATGGCGCGAGCACCCCCACGGGTGACAGCGACCCACGCGCAGCGGGCGGAGCGTGGGGGCCAGGGTCATACCGCCATGATCTCCGCCTCTTTGGCGGTGACCAGCTTGTCGATCTCGGCGATGTAGCGGTCGGTGACCTTCTGGATGTCGGCCTCGGCGCGCTTCTGGTCGTCCTCGGACGCCTGCTTGTCCTTGACCAGCTTCTTCACCGCCTCGTTGGCGTCGCGGCGCAGGTTGCGCGTGGCGATCTTGGCGTTCTCGCCCTCGTTGCGCGCCAGCTTGGTCATCTCCTTGCGGCGCTCCTCGCTCATCGGCGGCATGGGCACGCGGATCAGGTCGCCCATGCTGGCGGGGTTCAGGCCCAGGTCGCTTTCGCGGATGGCCTTCTCGATCTTGGCGCCCATCCCCTTTTCCCAGGGCTGCACGCTGATCGTGCGTGCATCGATCAGGGCCACGTTCGCCACCTGCGACAGCGGCACCTGCGAGCCGTAGTACTCCACGTGCACGGCATCGAGCAGCGCCGGGTTGGCGCGGCCGGTGCGGATCTTCGACAGGTTGTTCTGGAAGGCCGCGATCGACTGTTTCATCTTCGCTTCGGCCTGGCTGCGGATATCTGCAATGGTCATCAGTGAGTCTCCAGGGCGGCATGCACCAGCGTGCCCTCGTCCTCGCCCATGACGACGCGCTTGAGGGCGCCGTTCTTGAAGATCGAGAACACCTTGATCGGCAGGTTCTGGTCGCGGCACAGCGCGAACGCGGTCGCGTCCATGATGCCGAGATTCTGTGCGATGGCCTCGTCGAAACTGAGTTTCGAATAGCGCGTGGCCGACGGGTCCTTCTTGGGATCGGCGCTGTAGACGCCGTCGACCTTGGTGGCCTTGAGCACCAGTTCCGCCCCGATTTCGGCGCCACGCAATGCGGCCGCGGTGTCGGTGGTGAAGAAGGGGTTGCCGGTGCCGGCCGCGAAGACCACCACCTTGCCCTCCTCGAGGTACTGCAGCGCCTTGGGCCGCACGTAGGGCTCGACCACCTGCTCGATGGCGATGGCCGACATCACGCGCGCCGTGAGGCCTTGCTTGTTCATGGCATCGGCCAACGCCAGCGAGTTCATCACCGTGGCCAGCATGCCCATGTAGTCGGCGGTGGCGCGGTCCATGCCGACCGATCCACCCGCGACGCCGCGGAAGATGTTGCCGCCGCCGATGACGACGGCCACCTCGACGCCGAGGTTCACGACTTCCGCCACCTCCCCCACCATGCGAACGATCGTCGCGCGGTTGATGCCGAAGGCGTCGTCCCCCATCAGCGCCTCACCCGACAGCTTCAACAAGATTCGCTTGTGGGCTGGGCGGGCGTCGGGCATGGGCAAGGTCCTCTGGAGGTTGGCGGTGGGAGTGTAAGTCGTGGAGATGTCAGGACGGGGCGGCGCCACGACAGCGCTCGCCCCGGCGGGCGGGATCAGGCGGCAGCCTTGGCGGCGGCGACCTGGGCAGCCACTTCGGCCGCGAAGTCGTCGACCTTCTTCTCGATGCCTTCGCCGACCACGAAGAGCGTGAAGCCCTTGATGGTGGTGCCCTTTTCCTTGAGCATCTGCTCGACGGTCTGCTTGTCGTTCTTCACGAAAGCCTGGTTGTGCAGCGAGACTTCCTTGAGGAACTTCTGCACGCCGCCCTCGATGCGCTTGGCGACGATCTCCGCGGGCTGCGGCTGCTTGCCTGCGGCTTCGGCCGCCTTGCGGTCTTCCTCGGCCTTACCGGCAGCCACCGAGCGCTCCTTCTCGATCAGCTCGGCAGGCACGTCGGCAGACGTCAGTGCGACCGGCTTCATGGCGGCCACGTGCATTGCCACGTCCTTGGCGGCCGTGTCGTCACCTTCGAACTCGACCACGACGCCGATGCGCGTGCCGTGCAGGTACGACGCCAGCTTGGCGTCGGAAGCGAAGCGCTTGAAGCGGCGGAAGCTCATGTTCTCGCCGATCTTGCCGATCAGGCCCTTGCGCACGTCTTCCAGCGTGGGGCCGAAGCTGTCCTGGCTGTAGGGCAGCGCGCCCAGCGCGGCCAGGTCGGCCGGGTTGTGCTTGGCCACCAGTTCGGCAGCGGCCTGCGCCAAGGCAATGAACGAATCGTTCTTGCTCACGAAGTCGGTTTCGCTGTTGACTTCGACGATGGCACCGGTCTTGCCGTCGAGGTACGCGGCAACCACGCCTTCGGCCGTGACGCGGGCAGCGGCCTTGCCGGCCTTGTTGCCCAGCTTGACGCGCAGAATTTCCTCGGCCTTCTCCATGTTGCCTTCGGCCTCGGTCAGGGCCTTCTTGCATTCCATCATCGGCGCGTCGGTCTTGGCGCGCAGTTCGGCGACCATGCTTGCGGTGATTGCAGCCATTTGATTACTCCGTCCGTTATCTCAAATTTCAGATTAAAAAAAAGGGGCAACGAAGCCCCTTCTTCAGGCTCGCGCAGCGCCAGCTCAGGCGGACGCGCCCTCTTCGACTTCGACGAATTCGTCGCTGCCTTCGGCGGCCACTGCCTTGACCACGTCGGCTGCCGCGTTGTTGCGGCCCTCGATCACGGCATCGGCCATGCCGCGGGCATACAGCGCCACGGCCTTGGACGAGTCGTCATTGCCGGGGATCACATAGTCGATGCCTTCGGGCGAATGGTTGGAGTCGACCACGCCGATCAGCGGGATACCGAGCTTCTTGGCTTCGGCCACTGCGATCTTGTGGAAGCCCACGTCGATCACGAAGATGGCGTCGGGCAGCGCGGTCATGTCCTGGATGCCGCCGATGTCCTTCTCGAGCTTCTCGATCTCGCGGGTGAAGGTCAGCTGTTCCTTCTTCGACATGCTGTCGAGGCCGGCTTCCTGCTGGGCCTTCATGTCCTTCAGGCGCTTGATCGAGGTCTTGACCGTCTTGAAGTTGGTCAGCATGCCGCCGAGCCAGCGGGTGTCGACGTAGGGCATGCCGGCGCGACGGGCTTCGTCGGCGACGAGTTCACGGGCCTGGCGCTTGGTGCCCACGAACAGGATGGTGCCGCGGTTGGCGGTCAGCTGCTTGGCGTACTTCTGCGCCTCCTGGAACATCGGCAGCGACTTTTCCAGGTTGATGATGTGGATCTTGTTGCGGCTGCCGAAAATGAACGGCGCCATCTTGGGGTTCCAGAAGCGGGTTTGGTGACCGAAGTGGACACCGGCTTCCAGCATTTCACGCATGGTGGTGGACATTGAATTGCTCCAAAGGTTGGGTCTTGAATCCAGCCCGCTTCCGGGCATCGCCTGGGCCTGCATGCTCTTGGTGTGCTGCAGACCGGCCATGCACCGGCACCTTGAAAGGGCTGGTTCGCGGATGCATCCCGTCACTGGCTTTCACTCGGGAAAAGAGCCAGCAGCGGAACCCGAAGAGTATAGCATGCAGGGACGATTTCAGCCGGGTGGATTCACACCCGGTTGCATGCTCGGGCGGCACACAGGCCGCCATCAATCCCTGAACCTGCCCTGCCTGCCACGCGCCCATGACCCAACCCAGCGCCCTTCCGGATCTCGTCGCAACCCGCGAAGCCCTGCAAGCCGGCCGCACGACCGCCCGCACCGAACTGGAGCGCGCCATTGCCGCCGCCGAAGCGCCCGCCAACATCCATAGCTTCCTGCGTACCGACTTCGAGGGCGCCCGCGCGGCGACCGCGGCGGTGCGCCCCGACCAGCCCCTGGCCGGCCTGCCGGTGTCGGTCAAGGACCTGTTCGACGTCGCGGGCCAGCCGACGCCGGCTGGGTCGCTGGTGCTCGCCCATTCGCCCGAGGCCATTGCGCACGCGCCCGCGGTCGCGCGCCTGCTGGCAGCCGGCGGCGCCCTGGTCGGCCGCACGAACATGACCGAGTTCGCCTTTTCCGGCGTCGGCGTGAACCCGCACCACGGCACGCCGGTGAATGTGGCCGATGCCCGGACCCCGCGCGTGCCGGGCGGCTCGTCGTCGGGCGCCGCGGTGTCGGTCGCGACCGGCGCGGCCTTCGTCGGCCTGGGCTCGGACACCGGCGGCTCGATCCGCATCCCGGCCGCCCTGAACGGCATTGTCGGCTTCAAGAACACCGCGCGCCTGGTGCCCACGACCGGCGCCGTGCCGCTGTCGACCACGCTCGATACGGTCTGCGCGATGACCCGCTCGGTGCGCGATGCGGTCGTCGCCCACGAAATCCTGGCCGACCGCCGCGTCCAGCCCGACGCCACACCGCTCTCGCAGCGCCGCCTGGCTGTGGTGAAGGACCTGTTCCTCGATGGCCTCGACGCCACGGTGGCCCACGCGTTCGACCGCGCCTTGCGCAGCCTGCGCGCGGCCGGTGCCCGGATCGACGAGATCGCCCTGCCCCCGCTGGCCGACCTGCCGGCGATCAACGCGACGGGCGGTTTCTCGGCGGCCGAAGCCTACGCCTGGCACCGCCTGCTGCTGGAGCGCAGCGTGGCGGGCTACGACCCACGGGTGGCACAGCGCATCCTCAAGGGCGCGACCATGAAGGCCTACGAGTACATCGACCTGGTCCACGCGCGCGCCGCCTGGGTCACCCGCATGGCGTCGGCGCTGGCGCCCTACGACGCCATCCTCTCGCCCACCGTGCCCATCGTCGCGCCCGCTCTGGCCGAGGTGGCGCCCGGCGATGAGCGCGATGCCGACTTCTTCCGGGTCAATGCGCTGTTGCTGCGCAATCCCTCTGTGGTGAACATGCTCGACGGCTGCGCCATTTCGATTCCCTGCCATGCACCCGACGAACTGCCGGTGGGCCTGATGCTGTGGCATGCCGCGCTGCACGACGACACAGTGCTCGCCATCGCGGCACAGGCTGAACAGGCGCTACGAAATCGATAGCTTCCCGTACCGCCCAGGCAGGGGCTGCATGCCCGCCGGACGTTCCCGGATCGCTGCCCCGCCGCATGGGGTGGCGCCAGTGCAACGCCCGAGGACAGGGAAGGTGTAAGCGACGCGGCAGGCCTCGAAGGCTGGTCTATCCTCGGGCGTCCGGCGCGCCGCTGACGCGCCCTGCTGCACTCTCTCGTTCCATGAAAATCGCCATCGTGGGCGCCGGCATCATCGGCGTGACCACTGCCTGGGAGCTGGCCTGCGACGGCCACGAGGTCCACGTCTTCGACCGCCGGGGCGCCGCCGCCGAGGAATCCAGTTTCGCCAATGCCGGCGTGGTCGCGCCGGGCTATGTCACCCCCTGGGCCGCGCCGGGCATGCGCATGAAGGTCCTGCGCTCGCTGCTGTCTTCGCACGGCGCCATCAAGCTGCGCTGGCCGCTCCGGGCGCGCGACATCGGCTGGATGCGCCAGTGGCAGCGCGCCTGCACGCTCGAGACCTACCTCGCCAACCGCGCGCGCATGCAGCGCCTGGCCTTTTACAGCCGCACTCGCCTTCACGAGATCGTCCAGACGCGCGAGCTCAGCTACGAACGCAGCGATGGCTACCTGGTGCTGCTGCGGGGCAAGCGCGAGAAGAAGCTGGTGCAGCCCGGTCTGGACGTGCTTCGCGAGGCTGGCAGCGTGTTCCGCGAAGTCGATGCCGACGAGGCACGGCGCATCGAGCCGGCGCTGTCCACCGACAGCAGGCTGGTCGGCGCCATCCACTTGCCCGAGGACGAGGTCGGCAACTGCCGCCAGTTCGCCATGCTGCTCAAGCGCGAGGCCGAAGATCTCGGCGTGCAGTTCTTCTTCAACTGCGACATCGCGCCGCTGTCGCGCGCCGCGCCGCACTCGCTGCAGTTGGCGGGCGGCTCCGAGGCGGTTGCCTACGACACCGTGGTGGTGTGCGCTGGCGTGGCTTCGGCCACGCTGCTCCAGCCGCTGGGCGTGCGTGTCCCGATCGCGCCGGTGTACGGCCACTCCATCAGCGCCGCCATCCGCGAGCCGCTCAATGCGCCGCGCAGCGCCGTGATGGACGAACGCTACAAGGTCGCGATCAGCCGGCTGGGCCTGCGCGTGCGCGTGGCCGGCAGTGCCGAACTGGGCGGCGACCCTGCCACTCTCCATCCTGCCGCGCTGCAGACGCTGTACAAGGTCCTGCACGACTGGTTTCCCGGTGCGGCGCAGCTCGGCTCGGGCGTGCAGCAGTGGAAGGGCGCGCGCCCCATGCTGCCCGACGGCCCGCCCGTCATCGGTCCCAGCGGCGTGCCCGGCGTGTGGCTCAACCTCGGCCACGGCTCCAGTGGCTGGGCGCTGTCCTGCGGCAGCGCGCGCGTGCTGGCCGACATGGTGGGCGGCCACGCGGCCGAGATCGACCTCGACGGACTGGGGCTGGAGCGGCTGCTGCGCGCTTGAGCCACGGCATGCCGCCTGCGTGCGGCCGGCCTCAGAATCGGCCCATGCAGCGCATCCATCCCGACCGCATTCCTGCACCGCTGCCGCTGTTCGGCACGCAGGCCACGCGCCGACTCGAACAGGCCGCCGCGGCCGCCCTGCCCCTGCACACGCTGATGCAGCGCGCCGGCCTGGCCGTAGCGCGGCTGGCCATGGCCATCTCGCCCCACACACGCTCGGTATGGGTCGCCTGCGGCCCCGGCAACAACGGCGGCGATGGATTCGAGGCGGCGCTGCACCTGCAGCAACGGGGCTACGCCCCGACGGTGACCTGGATCGGCGACCCGGCGCGCCTGCCGCCCGACGCGCAGGCCTCGCTGCGCCGGGCACAGGCAGCTGGCGTCACGATGGCCGACGAGCCTCCCTCCGCGCCCGACCTGGCCATCGACGCCCTGCTCGGCCTGGGCAGCACGCGCCCCCCCGAGGGCCGCATGGCTGAGTGGCTGCAGAAGATGCATCAGGGCGCAGCCCCGGTGCTGGCGGTCGACCTGCCCTCGGGCCTGGATGCCGACACCGGGCGCCATGCCATGAATTTCGTCGCCGATCGCTCTCGTCCCGGGGCCGTCGCGCCCCGTTTTTGCCTGAGCCTTCTGAGCCTGAAGCCGGGCCTGTTCACGGCCGAGGGGCGCGACTGGGCTGGCGAGGTCTGGTTCGACGACCTGGGGGGCGGACCGGCCCCAGGCATCGCTGCCGATGCCGAACTGGCCGCCATGCCGGCCGATGCACCCCGCGCCCACGCGTCGCACAAGGGCAGCTATGGCGACGTCGCCGTGCTCGGCGGCGCGCCCGGCATGGCGGGCGCCGCAGTGCTGGCCGCCACGGCCGCCTTGCACGCGGGCGCCGGGCGGGTGTTCGTCGGGCTGCTGGGCGCCGAGGTGCCGTGGGACAGCGCACAGCCCGAGCTGATGTTCCGCGATGCCGACTCGCTACCGACCACCGGCCAGACGCTGGTCTGTGGCTGCGGCGGCGGCGAGGCGGTGCGCTCCGTGCTGCCGCGCGCCCTGACCCACGACGGACCGCTGGTGCTGGACGCGGATGCGCTCAACGCACTGGCGGGCGATGCGCAGCTGCAGATCCTTCTCGCCGGGAGGCAGGCCGCCACGGTGATGACGCCGCATCCGCTCGAGGCCGCACGCCTCCTCGGCAGTGACACGCGCCAGGTGCAGGCCGACCGCCTGGCCGCAGCGCAGGCGCTGGCCGATCGGCATGCATGCACGGTGGTGCTCAAGGGCTCGGGCAGCGTGGTCGCCCATCCGGGTGCACGACCTTCGATCAACCCGACCGGCAATGCCCGGCTGTCCACGGCGGGCACGGGCGACGTGCTGGCCGGCATGGTCGGCGCAGCACTCGCTGCAGGCCGTACGGCGCGCAACGCAGCGATCGAGACCGTCTGGCGGCACGGTGTCCTGGCCGATCGCTGGCCAGCGGGCCAGCCGCTGACGGCGGCCGCGCTGGCGCGCGGCGGCGCCTGAAAAAAAGGGCCCGAAGGCCCCTCCCGCTCGCGGGAACGGCGATCGGCGATCGGCGAGATGGCGTTCGCGGGCGGGACGCGCGTTCAGCCGCGGCCCACGAACGGCATCTTGGTCGCCATCACCGTGTGGAAGAGCACGTTGGCCTCCAGCGGCAGGTTGGCCATGTACAGAACCGATTGGCCCACCACCGCGACGTCCATCGTCGGCTCGGCCGCGATCTCGCCGTTGGCCTGAGGCACACCTTTCTGGAAGCGCGCGGCCAATTCGGTCAACGCGTTCCCGACGTCGATCTGCCCGACCGCGATGTCCCACTTGCGGCCATCGAGCGCCGCGGTCTTGGTCAACCCCTGCACCGCGTGCTTGGTCGACGTGTAGGCTGCCGAGTTGGGCCGCGGCGTGGTTGCCGAGATGGAGCCGTTGTTGATGATCCGCCCACCTTTCGGCGTCTGCGCCTTCATCGTGCGGAAGGCCTGCTGCAGGCAATAGAACATGCCGTTGAGGTTGATGTCGACAACGCCCTTCCATTGCTCGGGCGTCCAGTCCTCGAACGGGCCCGGCGGGTTGCCCACGCCGGCGTTGTTGAACAGCAGGTCGACGCGGCCGAAGCGCTCGACCACGGCGGCAAAAAGCGCCGCCACCGACTCGGCGCTGGACACGTCGGTGGGCACGGCGAAGGCGCGATCGCCGGCGCCGGACTCGTCGGCCACCGCATCGAGCGGGTCGGGCCGGCGGCCGGCCAGCGCCACGCGCCACCCGTCGTTCAACAGCGCCAGCGCCGCTGCACGGCCGATGCCGGTGCCGGCGCCGGTGACGATGGCGACGCCTTTCGAAGTCTTCTCGGTCATGGGTTCAATCTCCAGGTAAAGCGAGCACGGCCGGGCAGGTGCCTCAGGGCCGCGGCGCCTTTCGTTTCTTCTTCATCTTGCCGGCCGCCTTCTTGACGGCAGACCTCAGCGCCTGCATCGGCGACGACGGCATGCGCTCCGCGCGTTCGCCCCGCTCGGCCGACTTGGCTGCGGCCTTGCGCGACTGACGTTTGTCGGAGGCCTTGGCCGGCACGCCCGAGGCGCCCGCGATGCCCTTGTCCTTGAGCGCACGCGCCGTCAGTTCCTCGCCTTCGCGCACCAGGCGGAAGTCGATCTTGCGGCCGTCCAGGTCGACGCGGCTGACCTGCACCCGCACCCGGCTGCCGATGGCGTAGCGGATGCCGGTGCGCTCGCCGCGCAGTTCCTGCCGCGCCTCGTCGAACTTGAAGTACTCGCCGCCGAGCTCGGTGATGTGCACCAGCCCCTCGACGTACATGGCATCGAGCGTGACGAAGATGCCGAAGGTGGTGACGGCCGTGACCACGCCGCCGTACTCCTCGCCCAGGTGCTCGCGCATGTACTTGCACTTGAGCCAGGCTTCGACGTCGCGGCTGGCCTCGTCGGCGCGGCGTTCGTTGGCGCTGCAATGCAGGCCGGCGGCTTCCCAGCCTTGCAGTTCCTTGGTGGGCACCACCGTGGCCTTGGCAGGCTTGCTGGTGGGCGCCTTCACCCGTGCCGCCAGGCGCTTGGCCAGCTTGGCCTGCGCCTCGCCCGGCGTCGGCAGCAGCGGCAGCTGGTACTTCGTGTTGCCGAGGATGGCCTTGATCACGCGGTGCACCAGCAGGTCGGGGTAGCGCCGGATCGGGCTGGTGAAGTGGGTGTAGGCCTCGTAGGCCAGGCCGAAGTGGCCGCTGTTGATCGGCGTGTAGATCGCCTGCTGCATCGAGCGCAGCAGCATGGTGTGGATCTGCTGCGCGTCCGGGCGCTCCTTGGTCGCCGCGGCGATCGCCTGGAACTCCGAGGGATGCGGCTCGTCGCTGATCGACATGCCCACGCCCATGGCCTTGAGGTAGCTGCGCAGGATCTCTTTTTTCTCGGGCGTGGGGCCTTCGTGCACACGGTACAGGCCCGGGTGCTTGCCCTGCGCGATGAAGTCGGCACTGCATACGTTGGCGGCCAGCATGGCCTCCTCGATCAGGCGGTGCGCTTCGTTGCGCACGCGCGGCACGATCTTCTCGATGCGGCCGGCGTCGTCGCAGATGATCTGCGTTTCGGTGGTCTCGAAATCGACCGCTCCGCGCTTGCCACGCTGCTTGAGCAGCGCGCGGTAGACGTCGGCGAGGTTGATGAGGTCCGTCACGCGCTCCTTGCGCTTGGCGGCCTCGGGCCCGCGCGTGTTGGCGAGGATGGCCGCCACCTCGGTGTAGGTGAAGCGTGCATGGCTGAACATCACCGCCGGGTAGAACTGGTAGGCGTAGATCTCGCCTTCGCCCGTGACGAGCATGTCGCACACCATGCACAGGCGCTCGACCTCGGGGTTGAGCGAGCACAGGCCGTTGCTCAGCTTCTCGGGCAGCATCGGGATCACGCGGCGCGGAAAGTACACGCTGGTCGCGCGGTCGTAGGCATCGATGTCGATGGCCGAGCCGGTCTTCACATACGCGCTCACGTCCGCAATGGCCACCAGCAGGCGCCAGCCGTTGTTGCCGCGCGAACGACCGATCTTCGCGGGCTCGCAGTACACGGCGTCGTCGAAGTCGCGCGCGTCCTCGCCGTCGATGGTCACCAGCGGCACGTCGGTGAGGTCGATGCGTCCCTTCTTGTCGGCGGCACGCACCTTGTCGGGCAGTGCCCTGGCCTCGGCCAGGCAGGCATCGGAAAACACGTGGGGCACGCCGTACTTGCGCACGGCGATCTCGATCTCCATGCCCGGGTCGTCGATCTCGCCGAGCACCTCGGTCACGCGACCGACGGGCTGGCCGAAGAGCGCGGGCGGCTCGGTCAGTTGAACCACCACGACCTGCCCGGTCTTGGCAGTGCCGGTCGCGCCCTTCGGAATGAGCACGTCCTGGCCGTAGCGCTTGTCTTCGGGCGCGACGAGCCAGATGCCGCCCTCGTGCAGCAGCCGGCCGATGATGGGTTGCTCCGGTCGCTCGACGATCTCCACCACGCGCCCTTCGGGACGACCGCGGCGGTCGAGCCGCACGATGCGCGCCTTGACGCGGTCCTTGTGCAGCACCGCACGCATCTCGTTGGGCGGCAGGTAGATGTCTGCTTCGCCATCGTCGCGCTGCACGAAGCCGTGTCCGTCGCGATGGCCTTGGACTGTTCCTTCGATTTCTTCCAGCAAGGTGCCGGAGGGGCCTGTATTTTTGATATGATCTCCTTCGTTCCTGAAATTCAAAACATAACTGAAGCGCCGAACGGTACAGCAGTTATGAGGGCCCAGGTGGCGGAATTGGTAGACGCACTAGTTTCAGGTACTAGCGAGTAACATCGTGGAGGTTCGAGTCCTCTCCTGGGCACCAACAACAGATGAAGCCACCGGCCAACCCGGTGGCTTTTTTCTTGGGCGGACGCAGCCTCGGTGACCGCGCTGCGACGATGCGCCCTGGCACGCAGAGCCATCGCATCGTCGAATCGCAAGGCGGCAATCACTCGGCGGACGTCGCAGCCTCAGATCGGCACGCCGATCAGATCGTGGCCTTCGGTCCCGACGATGCGGGCCCGCGTGAACTCACCGACCTTGAGCTGCTTGCTGATCTTCTCGGGCGGCAGCAAGCGCACGATGCCATCGATCTCCGGCGCATCGGCATAGCTGCGGCCGAGGCCGCCCTTGCGGCCCAGCGACGGCGCGGAATCGACCAGCACCTGCATGGTGGCGCCGATGCGGCGCGTGAGCCGCGCAGTGGACACCGCCTCGGCCACTTCCATGAAACGCGCACGGCGCGCCTCGCGCTCGGCCTCGGGCAACATGCCGGGCAGCGCATTCGCCGTGGCGCCATCGACGGGGCTGTAGGCAAAGCAACCCGCGCGGTCGATCCCGGCCTCGCGGATGAAAGCGAGCAGGTGCTCGAACTCCTCCTCGGTCTCGCCCGGAAAACCGGCGATGAACGTGCTGCGGATCACCAGCTGCGGACACATCTCGCGCCAGCGCGCGATGCGCTCGAGGTTCTTCTCGCCGCTGGCCGGCCGCTTCATGCGGCGCAGCACATCCGGGTGGCTGTGCTGCAAAGGCACGTCGAGGTAGGGCAACACCTTGCCTTCGGCCATGAGCGGGATGATCTCGTCCACACTGGGGTACGGGTACACGTAATGCAACCGGACCCACGCACCGTAAGGCTCGGCGATCTCGCCGAGTGTGCGCACCAGTTCGAGCATGCGCGTCTTCACCGGCTTGCCGTCCCAGAAGCCGGTGCGGTACTTCACGTCGACGCCGTACGCCGAGGTGTCCTGGCTGATCACCAGCAGTTCCTTCACGCCCCCCTCGAACAGCGCCCTCGCCTCCTTCAGAACGTCACCGACCGGCCGCGACACGAGGTCGCCGCGCATGGAAGGGATGATGCAGAAGGTGCAGCGGTGGTTGCAGCCTTCGCTGATCTTCAGATAGGCGTAGTGCTTGGGCGTGAGCTTGATGCCCATGGGGGGCACCAGATCGACGAAGGGGTCGTGCGGCTTCGGCAGGTTGGCATGCACGGCATCCATCACCTCCTGCGTCGCATGCGGGCCGGTGACGGCGAGTACGCTGGGATGCATCTGCCGAACCAGGTTGCCGCCGTCGTCGCCCGACTTCGCTCCGAGGCAGCCGGTGACGATCACGCGCCCGTTCTCGGCCAGCGCCTCGCCGATGGTGTCCAGGCTTTCCTTCACCGCGTCGTCGATGAAGCCGCAGGTATTCACGATCACGAGATCCGCACCTTCGAAGGTCTTGGCGGTCTCGTAGCCCTCTGCGCTGAGTTGCGTGAGGATGAGTTCTGAATCGGTGAGGGCCTTGGGGCAGCCCAGGCTGACGAAACCGACCTTGGGGGCAGCCATGCTTCGTTCGGGGGAGACAACTTCGCTCATGCGCCTATTGTCCCAGTTCTGCGGCCGGCCAGCCGCAGGGCGCAGCGGCGCTCAGGGGCGCTTCAGGCCGAAGGCGCCGAGGACCTGTTCGGTGTTCTTCTGCATCTGCTCCTGCATCTGCACGAAGACATTCTTCGACTGCTCGACGTAGCTGCCCATGAGGCCCTGCAGCATGGGCGACTGCATGGTCATGAAGTGCGACCACATCTCCGGCGTCAATGTCTGCGCCTTCTCGGCCAGTTGCGCCTGCACCTCCGTCATCGCCTGGATGTTCTTCTCGAGGTAAGGGCCCATGAAACCCTGCACAGCCTGCCCGTAGAAGCGGATGATGCTGGCCAGCACCTGCTCGGTGAACATCGGCGCACCGCCTGCTTCCTCCTCGAGGATGATCTGCAGCAGGATGCTGCGCGTCAGGTCGTCGCCGCTCTTGGCATCGCGCACGACGAAGCTGGCGCCCTCGATCACGAGTTGCTTGACCTCTGCCAACGTGATGTAGGCGGAGGTGTCGGTGTCGTACAGGCGGCGGTTCGGATACTTCTTGATCACTCGCTGCGGCGACTTGGAAGCAACCTTCTTGCTCTGCACTGCGGACTCCTTCGGATGGCACGCCCGACAAGGGCTCGGGACATTCTAGAAAGGCGTTTTGCTGCACCGCGCCAAGGTTTACCCTCACGGCCCCGCCGAGCGGGCCACGCGAAGGCTCAGAAGCTCGCGCTGGCGTATTCCGCGCCGCAGTTGCGGCACTTGGCGGTCTCGATGCTGCCGTCCTCGCTGTCGTGGAAGCTCAGCAAGGTCTTGGTGCCGCTGAACACCCAGCACCGCGGGCAATGTTCGTGGCCCGCGACGGGCAGGTAGCCCCGGGCGCGCTGCTCTGCGCGATCCCGCGTTACCGTGATGCCGTGCTGGCGCTCGGCGCGCGCCACGTCCTCGGCCGCCATGGATTGGTGGCGGCCTGCTGCACGGTCGTTGATGCCGTACACCACGCGGGCGAACTCGAGCGGCGCTTGGCGCAAGAGGGCCGCGAGCCGTTGCTCGGTGCGAGTGGCGTCGACGGGGACTTCGGACGGGCTGATCACGTGGGGACTTCAAAGACGCCGGCCCTTGCGGCCAGGCTCCACGGCAAGGTACCACATCGCCCTCCTCGCCGCCATCGACCCGATTGGCTATGCAAGCCGGCCGGACCACCCCAGCGTGCGAGACGCACCATGAAGGCAGCGGCGTCGCGGCAGGAAGCGCCGCGACGGCTTGGACGACGAAGGGAAATTGGTAGGCGCGATTGGACTCGAACCAACGACCCCCACCATGTCAAGGTGGTGCTCTAACCAGCTGAGCTACGCGCCTAGGTTGTATTCGAGACCGCAAGTATAGCGCGAATTCGCAGGCGATCTCAGCGCCGACGCGCAGAACGCACGCCGGACACGCCCGTGACGATGCCCAGCACATGCGCGAGCCGCGCGGTGTCGGCGATCTCGACGGTGAAGGTCATCCAGGCCGTGCCCTTCACGGACTGGGTCTGCACGCCGATGACGTTCATCTTCTCGCGCGCGAACACGTCGGAGATGTCGCGCAGAAGGCCTTGCCGGTCGGCCGCCTCCACCGACACGTCGACCGCGTAGACCGAATCGCCCGCCGCTTTCGGCTGGCCCCACTCGACGTCGATCACGCGCTCCGCATCGCGCACGGCCATCGTGCGGAAGTTGCTGCAGTCGGCGCGATGGATGCTCACCCCGTGCCCGCGTGTCACGAAGCCGCGGATGGCGTCGGGCGGCGCAGGCCGGCAGCACTTGGCCAACTGCGTCATCAGCGACGACACGCCCACCACCAGCACGCCGCCCTTGCCGCCATCGTTCACGCGAGGCTTGCGAATGAGCGGCGCCTCCTCCGCCGGCGTGGCCTCCTGCGGCCGCAGCAGGTTCTCGATGTTGCGCAGCGAGAACTCGTCCTTGCCCACCACTTCGAAGAGGTGGTCGGCCGAGCGAAAGCCCAGCTGGGACGCCAGATCCTCGAGCTTGAGCGCCGTCCTGCCCTCGCGCTGCAACAGCCGCTCTACCGCCTCGCGCCCACGTGCGACCGTCTCGTGCGTGGCCTGTGCATTGAACCAGGCGCGCACCTTGGCGCGCGCACGGTGACTGGCCAGGTAGCCCAGCTCGGGGTTCAACCAGTCGCGGGACGGGCCGCCTTCCTTCGCCGCAATGATCTCGACGGTCTGGCCGTTCTGCAGCGGCGTGTTCAGCGGCACCATGGCACCGTCGATGCGCGCGCCGCGGCAGCGGTGGCCGAGCGTGGTGTGGACGGTGTAGGCGAAGTCGACCGCGGTCGCGCCCTGTGGGAGCTCGACGATGGCCGCATCGGGCGTCAGCACGTAGATGCGATCGTCGAACAGGCCCTGGCCCTGCTGGCCGCTGAGGTCGCGCTCCCACGCGAGGAGCTGCCGCAGCACGGCGATCTTGGCGTCGTATTCGCCCCCAGCCCAGACGCCTGCATAGCCGCGCGGCCCGGCCTCCTTGTAGGCCCAGTGCGCAGCCACGCCGTGCTCGGCATGGTCGTGCATCTCCTCGGTACGGATCTGGATCTCGATCGGCTTGTCGGCCCGGCCACCCACCGCATCCCGCACCACGGTGTGAAGCGACTGGTAGCCGTTGGCCTTCGGCCGAGCGATGTAGTCGTCGAACTCTTCCACGATGGGCTGGAAATGCGAATGGACCCAGGCCAGCACGGCGTAGCAGTCCTTCACGTCGGGCACGATCACGCGCAGCGCCAGGATGTCGAACACCTGGTCGAAGTCCAGCGACTTGCCGCGCATCTTCTTCACGATGCTGTAGATGTTCTTGGGCCGCCCCTGCACGGTGGCGCGGATGCCCTCGCGCTTGAGCCCCTGCTCCAGCCGCTCGCGCAACTGCGCCACGTAGCCTTCGCGCTCGATCCGCTTCTCGTCCAGCAGGCGCGCGATCAGCTTGTAGGTCTCGGGTTCGAGAAATCGGAACGAGAGGTCCTCGATCTCCCACTTCACCTGCCAGATGCCGAGGCGGTTGGCCAGTGGCGCGAAGACCTGCAGCGACTCGCGTGCCAGGCTCTCGGGCACAGGCTGCCGGGTTGCAGCCGCGTGGCGCAGCGTCTGCAGCCGCGATGCCAGCCGCAACATGACCACCCTCAGGTCGCGCGAGAAGGCGAGCAGCATCTTGCGCACGTTCTCGGTCTGCGTGCCCGCGCCCTCGTGCAAATGCACCGCGCTGCGCGTCTGCTTCTGCACCTGCACCAGCTTGGTCGTCTCCACCGCCAGCAACGCGAAGTTGTCGCCGAAGACCTTGGCGATCACCTCCTGCGGCCGGTTCAGGTGCTGGCACGAATACACCAGGTAGGTGGCCGCCTGCATCGCCTCCGACCCGCCCATCGACGCCACGATCGCGGCCACCGCGTCGGCATGCGCGAGCGTGTTCTCGCCGGTGTCGAGCACCTCGTCGGCGATCAGCGGAGCGGCGAAGAGGCGCGCACGCTCCAGCATGTTCGCCATCGCGGGCGCCTGTGCGGTGGCGGCCGACAAGGCGTGGTCGGCAACGGCAGGCTCGGACACGGAAAGACTCTCGGAAACCAAACGAACACTCAATCCAGAAGAAAGGACACCACGACGGCTGACTGGCGTGGATCGACGAAGGTCGGCGCATGTCCGACGCCCGGGAACTCCACGAGCCTGGCCTTCGGTCCGCGCTCGCCCATCTGCCGGGCGGTCGCCGCGGACAGCAGGTCCGACTCGGCGCCTCGCGTGAGCAAGGTGGGGACGCGGATGCCGTCGTAAAGGGCCCACGTTGCCGTTTCGGCTTGCGCGGCGATCTCGGGGGTGATGGCGCGGATCGGCATGGCGATGGCGGGGTCGTAATGGAGCACCACCGCGCCGTCGCCGGACACCGTTGCCGCTGGGTCGACCTGGGTGCGCCCGTCGGCGCTGCGCGCCCCCGCCGGCACCACCATCGGCGCCGACAGCGCCAGCCACTGTTCGGGCGTGTGCGGACCGAAGCTCGTGGAGAGCTGCCACATCGCGTCGGCCGCGGCCTGCAGGTTGTCGTACCGGCCTCCCTGCCCGACGTAGCTTGCGATCCGCGCGATCGCCGCAGGCTCGATGGCGGGCCCCACGTCGTTGAGCACCAGCCGGTGCACCGGCGCGGCGAGCGGCAGTTCCGCATGGCCGGCAAGCACCATGCCGATGAGCCCGCCCATGCTGGTGCCGACCACATCGAACCGCTCGATCGGATGTGCCGCGTGCAGTTGGGCGACAAGTGCGACCATGTCCGCCGCGTACTGCGGCACCTGGTAGCCCATCGCATCGGCGAGCCAGTCGCTGCGGCCGCGGCCGACCACGTCGGGACACACCACGCGCAGCCCGCCTCCGGAATGCGCAAGCAAGGCCTGCGCGAGCACATCGAAGTCGCGCCCCTGGCGGGTGAGCCCGTGCAGGCACAGCACGACCTGCGACGCAGCCGGGTCGCCCCATTGCCAGTAAGCCATGCGATGGCTGCCTCCGGGGTCGGCGCAAGCCACGAATTCGAGTGCCGGTTGGGTCATGTCCTGGGGTCCGTCTTGCTGCGGATAATCGCGCGGTTCATCCTAATTGATCCGGAGATCGCTCATCATGCTCAAAGGCAAAACTGCCCTCGTGACAGGGTCCACCAGCGGCATCGGCCTCGGCATCGCCAAAGCGCTCGCGCAGCAGGGCGCCGACATCGTGCTCAATGGCTTCGGCGATGCCAAGGGCCCGCAGACCGAGATCGAAGCGCTGGGGGTGGCCAGCGCCTACCACGGCGCCGACATGAGCAAGCCCTCCGAGATCGAGGACATGATGAAGTTCGCGGCGTCGAAGTTCGGCCGCGTCGATGTGCTGGTCAACAACGCCGGCATCCAGCATGTGGCGAAGGTCGAGGACTTCCCGGTCGAGAAGTGGGATGCGGTCATCGCGATCAACCTCACCAGCGCCTTCCACACCACGCGTTTGGCGATCCCGGCCATGCGCGAGGCCAACTGGGGCCGCGTGATCAACATCGCATCCGCCCACGGCCTGGTGGCATCGGCGCAGAAGTCGGCCTACGTTGCAGCCAAGCACGGCATCGTCGGGCTGACCAAGGCGGTGGCGCTGGAGACGGCGACCTCGGGCGTCACCTGCAACGCCATCTGCCCCGGCTGGGTGCTGACGCCGTTGGTGCAGAAGCAGATCGACGACCGCGCCGCGCGCGAAGGCATCAGCGTCGCCCAGGCGCAGATCGACTTGCTGAGCGAGAAGCAGCCGTCGCTGCAGTTCACCACCGTCGACCAGCTCGGCGGCCTGGCGGTGTTCCTGTGCTCGGCAGCCGCCGACCAGGTGCGCGGCGTGGCCTGGCAGGTGGACGGCGGCTGGACGGCGCAGTAGGCGCGGCTGCGGGCGTCGACGGTCGCTTCGCGGCAGGCCGCCTGCATGCGCCTACTTGAGCTGCACCGACCCCGAGACGTTCACCACCACCGTGGTCTTGCCGGCCTCGACGGGGATCGGGGCGTCGGCGGCCGAGAAGGACTTCGCCTCCGCCGCCATCATGCGCGGACGGACCGGGCCGCCCTCGTTCGCATTGACCGACACCTCGCGCAGCGTGTAGCTGCCGAAGCCGAAGTCCTTGGCCAGCTCGGCCGCCTTGCGCTTGAAGTTGTCGATGGCCTGCGTCTGCGCCTCGCCCTCGGACTTCTGCCGCTGCTCGCGGCTGAGCGCGAAGCCCACGTTGCCCACGCTCAGCGTGCTGATGCGGCCCGCGGCGCGCGTGATGCGCGGGAAATCCCGCCCTTCCAACACCAGCTCGGCGCTGCCCTGCCAGCCGTTGATCTTGCCGTCGCGCGTGTAGCGCGGCGACAGACTGAAGTTGCCGGTGCGTACGTCCATCTGGCCCGCTTGTGCGTCCTTCTTGGCTTCGGCGAGGGCGGCATCGATCGCCGTGCGCAGCTGGCTTTGCACGGTCGCCGCGTCGGCGCCGTCGCGCGTCGTGACCAGCGTCATGTTCAGCAGGTCCTGCTGCACCTCGACCGTGCCGTTGGCGGACAACTGCAGCACGTTCTGCGGCTGTACGGCCCCGCCGGTTTGTGCGAATACGGCGCCGGCGCCTGCCAACGCCGCGCAAGCCGCTATCAACTTAATAGCATTCATGGCAAAAGTCTCCCGTGGAATGGATGAAGGAAGTCGCGCCGACTCCGGCGCCGATGCGAACGGACCGTCTCGCTACTGCCGCGAGCCGACCCAGGGCAGGAGCGAGCGCCAGCCGCCGCCCGAATTCTGCGGTCCCGCGCCGTGTGGCTCGGGCGCAGCGGCCGACTCGGCAGTCTGCGTCACGTCCGGCCTGGCGGGCCATTGGCTGCGGACCTGCTCGCGCAACTGTGCGCGTTCGGCCGGCGTGAGCCGCCGCCCTGCGACGGCTTCATCGTGCCGGATCTCGTCGCGTTGCTCCGCGCGGTGGGCATCCACCGCGGCCCGCACCTCGTCGCGGCGCGGCCCGCTGGCCTTGAGGAACTCCGCCGATGCCGCCAGCGGCAAGGCGGCGCCCAGCGCCAGGACGAGGGAAAACAGGGGCCGGGAAGCCAGGGGCATCGAAGGGTGTGGGTGCATCAAGGTGCCCACTTTGCCACCGCTGCGTATCGCCTCGGCGTCGCGTCCGCGAGCCCAGGCAAGTTTTGTAACTTAGTGTCAGACCAAGGCGATTTCGGCCGGGATAGCGACGCAACGCCTTCAGAATCGCCGCTGTTACAAATTCATCCCTGGGAACTGTTGCTCAAATGACTCAAGCACCCGCCCGCACTGACAAGATCGTCATCGTCGATGACGACGCCCGCATCCGTGACCTCCTGCGCCGCTACCTCACGCAAGAGGGCTTCGAGGTCATCGTTGCGGAAGACGGCAAGGCGCTGAACCGGATCCTGCTGCGCGACACCGTCGACCTCATCGTGCTCGACCTGATGATGCCGGGCGAGGACGGCCTCTCGGTCTGCCGCCGCCTGCGTGCCGCCAACGACCGCACGCCGATCATCATGCTCACGGCCAAGGGCGAGGACGTGGACCGCATCGTGGGCCTGGAAGTCGGTGCCGACGACTACCTGGGCAAGCCATTCAACCCGCGCGAACTGCTGGCCCGCGTGCACGCCGTGCTGCGCCGCCGCCCGCCTCAGGAGGCACCGGGCGCACCGTCCACCGAGAACGAGACCGTGAGCTTCGGCCCCTTCGAGTTCGACCTGGGCTCGCGCACGCTCAAGAAGGACGGCGAGGAACTGTCTCTCACCACCGGCGAATTCGCGATGCTCAAGGCGCTGGTGCGCCACCCGCGCCAGCCCCTGTCGCGCGAGAAGCTGGCCCAGCTGGCGCGCGGCCGCGAATTCGAGCCCTTCGACCGCAGCCTGGACGTGCAGATTTCGCGCCTTCGCAAGCTGATCGAGTCCGACGCCGCAGCACCGCGCTACATCCAGACGGTGTGGGGCGTGGGCTACGTCTTCGTGCCGGACGGCACGGCCTGAAGCCGTGGCGGTCACCACCGCCGGGCGCGACACGACGCAACCGAGCCCTTTCGGCGAGGAGGGTGCGTCGGTCACGATGCCCAGCCCGCTGGAGCTGACGGAACGCGTTCGCCGTCGCAACCGGCTCCGGCTGGGCTTCAGCCTCTTCTGGCGCACCTTCTTCCTGCTGTCGCTGCTGCTGATGGTCTGCATCTTCGGGTGGCTCCAGACCTTCCGCGCCTTCGAGGACGAACCGCGCGCCGTGCAGACCGCGCACCAGATCGCCTCGCTGGTCAACCTCACACGGGCGGCGCTGGTCTACTCCGACGCCATCACCCGCGTGTCGCTCATCAAGACGCTGGCCGACCAGGAAGGCGTGCGCATCCTGCCACGCGAGCCGGGCGACCGCTTCGAGGCCTACACCAGCGGCACGCTCGACCGCCGAGTGACCGAGGAGCTGATGGACCGGCTGGGCGAAGGCACCACCATCGCCAGCCGCGTGAACGACGACCCGGGCCTGTGGATCGGCTTCACCATCGACACCGACAACTACTGGCTGCTGCTGGACCCGACGCGCTTCTCGCGGGTCGGCGGGCGCACCTGGCTCACGTGGCTGATCACCGCCGTGGCGCTGTCGCTGGCCGGCTCGGCCATCATCGCGCGCTTCATCAACCGGCCGCTCAAGCAGCTGTCGCGCGCCACGTCGCAGGTGCGCGAGGGCGAGTACGAGGCCAACCGCCTCGACGAGCACGCCCGCACCGCCGAGATCCGCGCGGTGAACATCGGCTTCAACCGCATGGCGGACCAGCTCGCCAAGATCGAGCAGGACCGCGCCGTCATGCTTGCCGGCATCTCGCACGACCTGCGCACGCCGCTGGCCCGGCTGAGGCTGGAGACCGAGATGAGCGTGGCCGACGAGGACGCACGCGCCCACATGGCGGCCGACATCTCGCAGCTCGACGCCATCATCGACAAGTTCCTGGACTATGCGCGGCCCGACCATGTGCAGTTCAAGCCGGTGCTGCTGCGCGACGTGATCGACGCCTGCACCTACGCCGTGCAGGACTACGAGGACGTCGAGATCAAGGTCGACGTCGCCAAGGACCTGGCCGTGATGGCCGACGACGTGGAGCTCACGCGGGTCATCTCCAACCTGCTGGAGAATGCGCGCCGCTATGGCAAGACGCCGGGCAAGGACGTGGCGCAGATCAACATCCAGGCCCAGGCGCACAACGACGCGGTGCTGCTCAAGGTGCGCGACCACGGCGCCGGCGTGGCGCCCGCGCTGCTCTCGCAGCTGACCAAGCCCTTCTTCCGTGGCGACGTCGCGCGCACCTCGGCCGCCGGGGCCGGGCTCGGCCTCTCGATCGTGGCGAAGAACATCGAGCGCATGGGCGGCACCTTCGCGCTCACCAGCACGCCCGGCCGCGGCTTCGCGGCGCACATCCGCATGCAGCGCGCGTCCACCCAGGCCGTGGCGGCCAGCAAGGACGAGTCGGCCGAGACGGCCTGATCGCCGGGCCGAGGCGGCCGGCAGCGCTAGGGGCTCGGGCACCCTTGCTCAGCCGGCCCCGAGGCCGGTCAGCGGTGCAGCAGCACCGCGGCGCGCGCCTCCATGGCGCGGCCCTCGCCCACCGGCCCGAGCTTCTCTGCGGTCTTCGCCTTCACGTTGACCTGCGCCGCATCGAGCGCCAGCAATTGCGCGATGCGCGCGCACATGGCCGGGATGTGCGGCGCGAGCTTGGGCGCCTGCGCCACGATCGTGCTGTCGACGTTGCCGACCTGCCAGCCCGCCGCGCGCACCCGGCGCGCCGCCTCGGACAGCAGCACGCCCGAATCGGCGCCGCGGAACTGTGGGTCGGTGTCGGGAAAGTGGCGGCCGATGTCACCCAGCGCCGCCGCGCCCAGCAGCGCGTCGGTGATGGCATGCAGCAGCACGTCGGCATCGGAGTGGCCGAGCAGGCCCGTCGTGTGCGGTATCTCGATGCCGCCGAGCACGAGCCGGCGCCCGGCCACGAGCTGGTGCACATCCCAGCCCTCGCCGATGCGGAAGGGGAAGACGCCGGCGCTGGATGAAGTGTTCATGATGGTGGGTGCAGCCGGCTGGCGATCACCGCCGCAGCCAGCGCGAAGTCTTCGGGATAGGTGACCTTGAAGTTCTGGGCGCTGCCGGGCACGAGGCGCGGCGCGGCGCCGGTGGCCTCGATGGCGCTGGCCTCGTCGGTCACGCGCTCGCCGGCCTCGTCGATGGCCGCCGCCAACGCGCCGATGCGAAACATCTGCGGCGTCTGCGCGAGCCACTTGTCGCTGCGGTCCAGCGTGTCGGCCACGCGCCCCTGCGGTGTCGCCCTCTTGAGCGTGTCGGGCAAGGGCAACGCGAGCAGTCCGCCCACGGCGTCGCCCTCGCAGGCGGCGATCAGCGCCTTGATCTGCGCCGGCGTCACCAGGCAGCGGGCGGCGTCGTGCACCAGCACCCAGTCGCCGGCGTCGGCGCCCTGGGCCAGCAGCGCGGCGAGCCCGTTGCGCACGCTGGCCGCGCGCGTGGCACCGCCGGCACGCAGCAGCCGCTCGCCCGCACGGGGGAAATCCGGCAGCACGCGCTGCAACAAGGCATCGTTGGGCGCCACCACGAGCGCGATCGTCGCGAAGCGCGCGCCGAGCGCCCGGAAGGCGTCGAGCGTGTGCCCGACCAGCGCCTGCCCGGCCAGCGGCTCGTACTGCTTGGGCCCCGCGACGCCCGCCCGGCTGCCGATGCCGGCCGAGGGAATGAGGACGTGAAAGCGCGGAGACGGCATGGGGTCGTGGAGGCGGCGGCAAGCTGCGGCGGCAGCGCCAGCGAAGAAAGGGGCGCCATTCTAAAATCGGGTGCTTCGACACCCCTCGCCCCATGGCGCGGGGTGTTTCGCATTGCCTGGCTTCCTGCATGGACCTCCCCACCCTCCCCTCCGGCAAGCGCTTCACGCTGCCGCGCCCGCCTGCGTCGAGCGACGCCCTGCTGCTCGCCCGCCTGGCCGAGCGCGAGAAGGCCGCCGGCCGCGTGACGGCCGTGTTCGCGGCCGATGCCACCGACACCCAGCGCCTGGTCGACGAGCTGGCCTTCTTCGCGCCCGAACTGCGCACCGCCGTCTTCCCCGACTGGGAGACGCTGCCCTACGACGCCTTCTCGCCGCACCAGGACCTCATCAGCGAGCGCCTGGCCACGCTGTGGCGCATCCTTCAGCGCGACAGGACCGAGGGCGTGGACGTGGTGCTGGTGCCCGCCACCACGGCGCTCTACCGCGTGGCGCCGCCGAGCTTCATGGCCGGCTACACCTTCCAGTTCAAGACCGGCCAGAAGCTGGACGAGGCCAAGTTCAAGGCCCAGCTCACGCTCGCGGGCTACAGCCACGTCACGCAGGTCGTGAGCCCGGGCGAGTACGCGGTGCGCGGCGGGCTGATCGACCTGTTCCCCATGGGCTCGCCGCAGCCCTTCCGCGTCGACCTGTTCGACGACGAGATCGACTCCATCCGAACGTTCGACCCCGACAGCCAGCGCAGCCTGTACCCGGTGCCGGAAGTGCGGCTGCTGCCGGGCCGCGAGTTCCCGATGGACGACGACGCGCGGGCCCGCTTTCGCAGCCGCTGGCGCGAGCTGCTCGAGGGAGACCCGACAAAGAGCCGCATCTACAAGGACATGGGCAACGGCGTCGCGACGGCCGGCATCGAGTACTACCTACCGCTGTTCTTCGACGAGACGGCCACGGTGTTCGACTACCTGGGGGCCGATGCGACGCTGGTGCTGCACGGTGACCTCGAGGGCGCATTCCAGCATTTCTGGCAGGACACCCGCGAGCGCTTCCGCCTGGTGCAGGGTGATCCCGAGCGGCCCGCGCTGCCACCCGATGCGCTGTTTCTTTCCGCCGAGCAGTTCTACGGCAAGACCAAGGCGCATCCGCAGTTGGCGATACGTCCCACCGTTCAGGCTGAGCCTGTCGAAGCCCGGGACGGCGCTTCGACAGGCTCAGCGCGAACGGTTGCGGGCGAATCGGGCAGCTCGACCTACGCAGAATTCGACACCCTCCCCCCGCTCGCCGTCGTGCGCGGCGCCGAGGACCCGCTCACGCGCCTGAAGGAGCACCTGCGCAACACCCAGCACCGCGTTCTCGTGCTGGCCGAGAGCGAAGGCCGGCGCGAGAGCCTGCTCGACTTCCTGCGCGCCAGCGGCGTCAACCCGCCGGCCTTCGATTCGCTCGCCGAGTTCGAAGGCGCGGCCGACGAGAAGGTCGGCATTGCCACCGCGGCGCTGGCGGCCGGCTTCGTCTGGCTCGAGACCGGGATCGACTTCGTCACCGAGACCGAGCTCTTCGCCACCCAGCCCACCACGCGGCGCCGCGGCAAGCGGCAGGAGCAGACCAGCGACGTCGACGCGCTGATCAAGGACCTGTCGGAGCTCAACGTCGGCGATCCGGTGGTGCACAGCGCGCACGGCATCGGCCGCTACCGCGGGCTGATCAACATGGACCTCGGCTCGAAAAACGCCGACGGCACGCCCGCCCTGCAGGAGATGCTGCACCTGGAGTACGCCGACAAGGCCACGCTGTACGTGCCCGTGTCGCAGCTGCACCTCATCAGTCGCTATACCGGCGTGAGCGCCGACGAGGCACCCCTGCACAAACTGGGCTCCGGCCAGTGGGAAAAAGCCAAGCGCAAGGCTGCCGAGCAGGTGCGCGACGCCGCGGCCGAGCTGCTGAACATCTACGCGCGACGCGCAGCACGCGAGGGCCATGCCTTCCGCTTCTCGGCCAGCGACTACGAGGTCTTCGCCAACGACTTCGGCTTCGAGGAGACGGCCGACCAGAAGGCCGCGATCCATGCGGTGATCCAGGACATGATCTCGCCGCGGCCGATGGACCGCCTGGTGTGCGGCGACGTGGGCTTCGGCAAGACCGAGGTCGCCTTGCGCGCCGCCTTCGTGGCCGTGACCGGCGGCAAGCAGGTCGCCTTCCTGGCGCCGACCACGCTGCTGGCCGAGCAGCACTACCAGACGCTGGTCGACCGCTTCTCCAAGTGGCCGGTCAAGGTGGCCGAGATGAGCCGCTTCCGCTCGGCCAAGGAGATCACCGCGGCCGGCAAGGGCCTGGCCGACGGCAGCGTGGACATCGTCGTGGGAACGCACAAGCTGCTCAGCGAGTCGGTCAAGTTCAAGAACCTGGGCCTGCTCATCATCGACGAGGAGCACCGCTTCGGCGTGCGCCACAAGGAGGCGATGAAGGCCATGCGCGCCGAGGTGGACGTGCTCACGCTCACCGCCACGCCCATCCCGCGCACGCTGGGCATGGCGCTCGAGGGCCTGCGCGACCTCAGCGTGATCGCCACCGCGCCGCAGCGCCGACTGGCCATCAAGACCTTCGTGCGCAACGAGGGCACCGGCGTGATCCGCGAGGCCGTGCTGCGCGAGCTCAAGCGCGGCGGGCAGGTCTACTTCCTGCACAACGAGGTCGAGACCATCGAGAACCGGCGCCAGAAGCTGCAGGAGATCCTGCCCGAGGCTCGCATCGCCGTCGCCCACGGCCAGATGCCCGAGCGCGAGCTGGAACGCGTGATGCGCGACTTCGTGGCCCAGCGCTTCAACCTGCTGCTGTGCTCGACCATCATCGAGACC
>Ga0308159_1001722_pt1 | contig 29051 bp, 33 predicted proteins | sample PhyCR1_FD_201040 | JGI IMG/M metagenome (GOLD analysis project Ga0308159, IMG submission 201040) | Phyllosphere microbial communities from UC Gill Tract Community Farm, Albany, California, United States - DLSLC.R1 | ecosystem: Host-associated > Plants > Phyllosphere > Unclassified | place: USA...
GCCGGCGAGAAATTCACCGGCAAGCAGACGCCCGGCGGCGATGTGAGCGGCCCGGCCCCCAAGGAGCGGATGAGCGACCGGCGTTCCAACGCGCGCAATTCGAAAGAGGACGGTCTGGATGCCTTCGGCCTGCATGAGGACCTTGAGCCAGAAAGCAACCGCGAGCCTGTGCCGCGACCCGATGAATTGCCTGTGAATCAGCCGAAAAGCTGAGGAAAGCTGAGCAGTGGCGCAGGCCCGGCCATGCGCCACCGGCTTTCCGGGACCTTCCATGCAGCAGGCATGTCGCTTGCCTGAGCGTCCGCATGCACAAGGCCGCAGCGATGACGTTGTCCCACCACTACCACGCCGTATGTACCCTCAGCCCGATGGCCGCCCGGATGGCGGCGCGCCTGTTGGACGGTTCGATGAACATTCCCTTCGAGTGGCGCCTGTCGTTGCGACTGGCGCTGGCCGAGCGCGGACGATTCGCAGGACCGATGGCGATCAACGGCATGTGGCCCGCCTTGGGCATGGACAAGAACAGTCGTGCTGCAGGCGGAGCCGACACGGAGCCACTCGACGCCGATGCCAGACCTCAATGGCAGGCACGGCGCTTCATTCGCGCCGTGCAAGGCGACTGGGGAGCTGCAACCCAACCGTAGCCGCGCTGGGCATGCGACGTGCCCTCGCATCGGACTCATTCCATTTCCGAAGGAACGCCATGCTTGCGATGAATTACCGCGGCCCTTACCGCGTCCGCGCTTCCCAGGTGCCTGACCCGGCCATCGAGCACCCCAACGATGCCATCGTGCAGGTCACGCGCTCCTGCATCTGTGGCTCCGACCTTCACCTTTATCACGGCCTGGTGCCCGACACACGGGTCGGCACGGTGTTTGGCCACGAGTTCGTCGGCACGGTCGTGGAGGTGGGATCGTCGGTGCAGAGCCTGAAGGCTGGCGACCGCGTGCTGGTGCCTTTCAACGTGTTCTGCGGCACTTGCTACTTCTGCCAGCGGGAGCTCTATGGAAACTGCCACAACACCAACCCGCAGGCCACGGCCGTCGGCGGCATCTACGGGTACTCGCACACCGCGGGCGGCTACCAGGGCGGTCAGGCGCAATACGTACGCGTGCCGATGGCCGACGTCGGGCCGACGAAGATTCCCGACGAGATGCTGCTGGAAGACGCCGTGCTGCTCACGGACGCATTTCCGACCGGCTACCAGGCCGCGGAAATGGGCGGCATTCGCGAAGGCGAGACGGTGGTGGTCTTCGGTGCCGGACCGGTCGGCATTTTTGCCGCCAAGTCGGCTTGGTTGCTTGGGGCAGGTCGGGTGATCGTGGTCGATGGCGTGGACTACAGGTTGGACTTCGTGCGCCGGTTTGCCCAATGCGAAACGGTCGACTTCCGCTCGGTCGACGACATGACGATGACGCTCAAGAAAATGACCGACGGGCTTGGCCCGGACGTGTGCATCGACTGCGTGGGCGCCGAGGCCGCCGGGAATTTCCTGCAGCGCATGACCGGGGTCAGGCTCAAGTTGCAGGCCGGCTCGGCCACCGTCCTGCACTGGGCGATCAATTCGGTACGCAAGGGTGGCAAGATTTCGATCGTCGGCGTCTACGGGCCGACGTTCAACATGCTGCCCATCGGCAACGCAGTGAACAAGGGCCTGACGCTGCGGATGAACCAGGCCAGCGTCAAGCGTCATTTGCCCCGACTGATCGAGCATGTGCAGTCCGGCCGTGTGGAGCCCCACAAGATCATCACGCACCGGGTCCCGCTCGAGGACGTGGCCGACGCTTACCACTTGTTTTCAAGCAAACTCGACGGCTGCATCAAGGCCGTGTTGATCCCGCCGGGCGTGAACGCCTGATCGCCCAGGAGGAACGTCATGAACCCATCTTCGAATTTACCCGCGCGCCATGCCCATATTCCTGGCTGGGGCGTCGATCTCGACCTGGCCGACCGGCCTGCCGTGCCGAAGGAACGCACGCCCCCACGGCTGGAAGGCGTGCACTGGGAGCAACCGGTGTCGCAGCGCGCCTCCATCGAGGTGCTGAAGTCCATCGAGCATCCCACCCGCCCGCCCATCTTCGGCACGGGGCCCGCACCGAGCGGCCTCAGCGGCAGCATCCGCCGCTATGCCTTCGGCTTCAGTGAAAACGACGTTCGCCATTGGCTGCTGCTCCTTTTCGCAGACCGCGTGAACGTGGGCGAAGGCCTGGTGTCGGACTTGGCGCAGGGCCATGTCCCCAACCTCTACGCCGAGATGGGCGGGCGCGCTGAACTCCGGCACAACCCCCTGGGCGCAGTGCGCAAGGCCGCCGTGCTCGCAGCGGTGATCGGCCTCGGCTACATGGCAATGCGTCGTTCTGGTGGACGGGCTGCGAGAACGCCCACGCGCTAGGCTCCGTCACGGCAGCGCGGCCCACCACTTCAGCGATAACGCCGCTCGCCACCCATCCGCACATCGAACCTCCTGCATGCAACCAGCCAATCCGGACCACGCCGAAGAAGACTCCGCCGACCTCATCGACGACGCCGTCCCGACCCGGGGCTACGCGCTGACACCCCTGGTGGGCTTCGGCGGCTCGGCCGGCGCCATCGGCGCGCTCGAGCGCCTGCTGGCAACGTTGCCGGAACGCAGCGGACTGGCCTACGTGGTCGTGCTCCATCTCACGCCCGACCGCGACAGCCTGTTGGCCGAGCTCCTTGGCCGATGCACGCGGCTGCCTGTCGTGCAGGTCACACAGAAGATGAAGATCGAGCCCGACCACGTCTATGTGATCCCGCCTGCACAGTTCCTCACCACCACCGGCAACGAGCTGGACGTCGTGGCCCGGCCCCAGGAGCGCGGCGCAAGAATGGCCGTCGATGTTTTCTTTCGGACGCTGGCCGATACGCACGGGCCTCATGCGGCAGCGGTGGTGCTGTCGGGAGGTGACGGCGATGGCGCGATCGGCATCAAGCGCATCAAGGAACGGGGCGGTCTGACCATTGCACAGGACCCGCGCGAGGCTGAGCACGCAGGCATGCCGGACGCGGCCGTCGCCACTGAGATGGTCGACTGGGTGCTGCCGGTCGCACAGATCGGCGAACGCCTGCTGGCGTACTTCCAGATCGAGCACCGGCTAAGGCTGCCCAGCGAGGAGGGCTCCTTGTTCGGCCCTACCTTGGCACCCGATGCGGACGAAGTCGCGCTGCATGACGTGCTCGACTTCCTGCACGGGCGAACCGGAAACGACTTCTCCTACTACAAGCGCGCCACGGTGATGCGCCGCATCGCTCGGCGCATGCAGGTCAACGGCGTCGAGACACTGCCCGCCTACCTCGACTGCCTGCGCACGCGCCCCGGCGAAAGCACCGCGCTGTTGCAGGACCTTCTCATCAGCGTGACCAACTTCTTTCGCGACCCGGCCTGCTTCGCAGCGCTGGAGGCGCAGATACCGGACCTGTTTCGCAACAAGGGCCCGAGCGATGCCGTACGCGTCTGGGTCACGGCCTGCGCGACGGGCGAAGAGGCCTACTCGATCGCCATGATGCTGAGCGAATATGCGCGCAAGCTCGACGCCGCGCCCTCGCTTCAGATCTTCGCGACCGACCTGGCCCCCACGGCCATCCGCGTTGCCCGAGAAGCGCTTTACCCGTCGGCCATCCGCGCCGACGTGTCCGAAGAACGCTTGCGCCGCTTCTTCGTTCAGGAAAACACCGGCTTCCGGGTGCGGCGCGAACTGCGCGAGATGGTGCTCTTCGCGGTGCACGACGTGCTCAAGGATTCGCCTTTTTCACGGCTCGACCTGGTGACGTGCCGCAACCTGCTGATCTACCTGAACCGCGACGTGCAGCGCAAGGTCTTCGACGTGTTCGAGTTCTCCCTGCTTGGCAACGGGCGCCTGTTCCTGGGTGCTTCCGAAGCCCCTGACGACGAACACCAGGGCTTCACGACGCTCGACAAGAAACACCGGCTTTTCGTCAAGCGACGGCGCGCAGGACGCGCCAACACCGCGGAGCGCACGGCGTTGCCCCACGTGCTCGAACTCGACGTGCCCAAGGTCCCCCTGAGCGGCCCCGTGATCGCAGGTCACGCACTGGAAGATCCGTCGCAGCGCTTTCGACGTCAGGAGCAGCAGGGCTCGGCGCGCAAGGAAGCGTGGGGCGAGGTGCACCTGAGCCTGCTCGAACAGCTTGGGCCACCCTCGGTCCTGATCGATTCAGAGCACGACATCGTTCATCTTTCGCCGAGTGCCGGCCGCTACCTGGAGCACAGTGCCGGCGAGCCGAGCCGCAACCTGCTGCGTCTCGTGCCGGAGTCCTTGCGCATCGAACTGCGCGCCGCGCTCTTTCGTGCCGCTCAGACCGGGCAGTCGGTGGAAACCCAGGTGGCCAGCACGAACGCCGGCCCATCCGAAGGGCGCGTGCATTTCAGGATGCGCGTGATCCCGGTGATTGAAGGCGGTGCCTCCCTCAGCTTGGTGCTGCTGGGCGAGCCGGAGCCGCAGCCTGCGCCCATCGCCTTGCAGGCAGTCGCCCAGGACCCCGCCGCGCGCGAGCTCGATCGCGAGGTCGACCGGCTCAAGTTCCATCTGCGCGAAACCGTCGAACAGTACGAAACCTCCACCCAGGAACTCAAGGCCAGCAACGAGGAGCTGCTGGCGATCAACGAAGAGCTTCGTTCTGCCACCGAAGAACTGGAGACCAGCCGGGAAGAACTGCAGTCGATCAACGAGGAACTCACCACCGTCAACCATGAGCTCAAGGGCAAGGTCGAAGAGCTCGCGCATGCCAACAGCGACATGCAGAACTTGATGAACGCGACGGCCATCGCGACCATCTTTCTCGATCGTGAACTGCGCATTGCGCGTTACACGCCGGTGGCCGTGTCGCTTTTCAACTTCATTCCAGGCGACATCGGCCGGCCGCTGAGCGACCTGACGCCGCGCCTCCAATATCCCGAGCTGGCAAGCGATGCGGCACGAGTGCTCGAACGCCTCTCGCCGCTCGAACGCGAAGTCGGCATGGCCGACGGCACCTGGTTTCTGGCGCGCCTGCTGCCCTATCGGACGATGGAGGACCGCATCGCCGGCGTCGTACTGTCGTTCATCAACATCACCGAGCGCAAGCGTGCCGAAGAGGTGAGCCAGTGGCTGTCTGCGGTGGTGGCATCGTCGATGGACGCCATCATCAGCTTTTCGCTGCAAGGCGAAGTGCTGAGCTGGAACAACGGCGCGCGGCGCGTGTTCGGCTACGAGGCCGAGGAGATGATCGGGCAACCGTTGTCGATGCTGATGAACGATGACCGCATTGGCCGCGTGGCCGGCATCCGCGAACGGATCGCCGAAGCGCTCAGCCTGGAAAACCTGGAGACGGTCGGGCGCGCCAAGGACGGCAGCCTGATCCACCTGGCGCTGACGGCTTCGCCCATCACCGACCCAGACGGTCGCATCGTGGGTGGCACCGCCAGCGTGCGCGACGTCGGTGAGGCCAAGCGCAGCCAGGAAGCATTGCGCCGCAGCGAGGAGCGCCTGCGCCTGGTGATCGAGAACGCGCGCGACTACGCCATCTTCTCGACCGACGTGCACCGCAACATCACCAGCTGGAACAGTGGCGCCGAACGGCTTCTGGGGTATTCGGAATCGGAGGCGATGGGCCGGCCCGCCGACATGATCTTCACGCCCGAAGACCGCGCAGCGGGGGCGCCCGACCACGAAGCGAATACGGCCATGGCCGACTACGGCGCGGCCGACGAACGCATGCACGTGCGCAAGGACGGCTCTCGCTTCTGGGCGAACGGCACGTTGATGCGCATGGACGACAGCGCAGGCGGAGCCATCGGCTTCGTGAAGATCCTTCGGGACGAAACGCAGGCGCGCAACGCCCGTGCCGAGCTGCAGCGCAGCCAGCACGACCTTCTCAAGGCGCTGGCGGCCAAGGAACTGGCGCGCGCCGAACTCGAGCGCGCCGACGTCGCCAAGGACCGTTTCCTGGCAGTGCTGTCGCACGAGCTGCGCAATCCGCTGGCCGCAGTCCTCACGGCGTCGGAAATGCTGGCCAGCTCGGCCCCCACCGGTGCCGCCGAGCAGGCCCGAGCCGTCATGCTGGTGCACCGGCAGGCCCGCACCATGAAGCTCTTGCTGGACGATCTGCTGGACGTGTCGCGCCTGGCGGTAGGACGCATCGAACTGCGTCGGCGCGACGTGCCGCTTGCCGAAGTGGTCGACTCCGCGCTCGAAGCAGTGGAGGCGGCCATCCAGGGTGCCGGCCACCAGCTGCACGTGCATCTGCCCACATCGCAGACCATGTTGCACGTCGACCCGCTGCGCGTGAGCCAGGTGCTCGGCAACCTGTTGGGCAATGCGATCAAGTACACATCGCCTGGCGGCGTCATCACGCTGGACGTGCAGGTGGCGGGCGATGAAGTATCCATGGCGGTGAGCGACAACGGTGTGGGGATTGCCGCCGAGCGTATCGAGCAGATGTTCGAGCTGTACACGCAGGGGCCGAAGGCGCCACACGCGCTCAACGATGGCCTGGGTGTGGGTCTGTCCCTGGTGCGAACCATTGTCGCGCTGCATGGCGGCTCGGTCGAAGGCAGCAGCGATGGCCTGGGCAAGGGAAGCCGCTTCGTGGTGCGACTGCCCGCGGCCGCCACGCGCGCTCAGGCGGGGCCTTCGGGCACCGAACCTGCGCCGGGACCCCAGCGAGACATCGTCGTGGCAGACGACAACGGCGATGCGGCATGGGCGCTGGCCCAATTGCTCCAGCGTGCCGGCCATCGCACGCGCCTTGCTCGCAGTGGCGCCGAGGCGCTCGACAGCATCCTCGCGCAGGCGCCCGACGCCGCAGTGCTGGACATCGGCATGCCCGACATCGATGGCGTCGAAGTGGCCCGTCGCGTGCGTGCCCACGCAGCCACTGCAGACATCGTGCTCATCGCCCTCACAGGCTGGGGAGGCGATGCCGCCCGCACGCGTGCGCTGGCCGCGGGCTTCGACGCGCTGCTCAGCAAGCCGGCGGACCTGCATGAGCTGATCGATGCGCTCGACGCGGCCGCTGCACAACGTCGTGCAGCCCGAGGGCCGTCGGGCGACCCACCGGCTTGAAGGCGCGCAGCAGCAAAGGCACGCCGCTGCCCCTGGCCTCAGGTGCGTGGGCGCAAGCGCATGGGCATGCTCAGGCCGTAGAGGCCGGCCAGACCGACCAGCACGTAGACCACGCGGGCCGGAATCGTCTGCTCACCCAGGATCGCGGCGACCAGATTGAAGTTGAAGGCGCCGACCAATCCCCAATTGATGGCACCGACGATCATGAGCACAAGCGCGATCCAGTCGACGATGCCGAGCTTGGGACTTGCGGAGAGGTGGGACGAATGGGTAACCGTGGCGTTCATGAAGGCTCCGGAAGGGTTGAACGGTCGGCCGCCGGATGCGGCCGTCCTGTTCTTCCACCGGGCAAGCCGGATGCCTGCCGCACCCGGGTCAGACCGCGCCCGACTGGTAGTCCTTCAAGCGGTTGTACAGCGTTTTCATGCTGATGCCCAACGCCGCCGCAGTGCGCTCCTTGTGGTGCCCGCAGTGCGCGAACGTGGCGAGGATGACCAGGCGTTCCACGTCGGCCAGCCGCGCCCCGACGGGAATGCGCAACACTGCCTCGCCCGCATCCGGCAAGCCGTGCGCACCGCGATCGTCCGACGCGGCGGCAGGTGCCGGCAACGGCGCCGTGGCGACCGGCTGTTTCTCGGGCAGCCCGGGCGCGGCAATGCGCGTGCTTTCATCGAGCAGCCACTCCTCGTCGATCTGATCGCCCGTGGCCATGACCCAGGCCCGCTGCACCACGTTGCGCAGTTCGCGCACGTTGCCCGGCCAGCGGTAGGCCAGCAGCCTTTGCAGCGCGCCCTCGGTGAAATGCTTGCGCTGCTGCTCCTGGGCACTCATGTCGGCCAGGAAACTCCGGGCGATCAGCTGCACGTCCAAGCCTCGCTCGCGCAACGGCGGCAACGCGATCGGAAAGACATTCAGGCGATACAGCAGGTCTTCGCGCAGCTTGCCGCGTGCCACGGCCTGGTTCGCATCGCGGTTGGTCGCAGCGATGATGCGCACGTCGGTCTGCTGCAACTGGGTCGATCCCACCCGCATGAAGGTGCCCGTCTCCAGCACGCGAAGCAGCTTGACCTGCAACTCCAGCGGCATCTCGGTGACTTCGTCGAGGAACAGCGTGCCGCCGTGGGCACGCTCGAAGAAGCCCTGATGCTGGCGCTCGGCCCCGGTGAAGCTCCCCTTCTCGTGACCGAATATCTCGCTTTCGATGAGGTGCGGCGACAGCGCGCCGCAGTTGACGGCAAGAAAGGGTTGCTCGCGCCGACGGCTGAGGTCATGCACCGCACGCGCCACCAGTTCCTTGCCCGTGCCGCTTTCGCCGTGGACGAACACGGTCACCGCCGTCCCCGCGACGCGAGAGATCTGCCGGTAAACCCGCTGCATGGCCTCGGACTCGCCGATCAACTGTCCGAAGCGGCCGGTCTCGCGCCACTGCTCGGTGATCTGCGCGAGCTCTTCGCGCAGCCGCGACGGGCGGATCAGGCGCGACAGCAGTCCGCGCAGGTGCGCCGGGCTGACGGGCTTGACCAGATAGTCGGCCGCGCCCATGCGCAGTGCCTGCACCGACGTGTCGACGCTGGCTTGCCCTGTCATCAGGACCACTTCGGTGTCGCTGAGCAGTTCGACCTCGCTCAGCAACTCGAAGCCGCTTCCGTCGGGCAGGTGCAGGTCGAGCAGCAAGAGATCGGGAGACTGCATGGCCAGCAGGCGGCGTGCAGCCTGGATCGAATTGGCGCTGGCCACGCTGTGGCCTTCGCGACCGATCAGGTTGCCGATCATGCGTGCCGAGTCTTCATCGTCCTCGACGATCACAGTGTGTCCCACGCTACCTCACTTTGATGTTGTGCGATCGTTGCGCCTGCCTGCTGTTTCGTGAGTCGACAAGACTGCATTGCAGAACGCGAACCACACTTATTCTGCCGCATGCAACGGCATGCATGAGCCGCATCAGGTACCCAAAGTTCGTGAGAACTCGCGCAGTCGTTCCGTCAGCATATGCAGACGCGCCACCTGGCGCTGCAGGACGGCGATCGATTCGGCCTGCGAAGGCGTCATGGCCGGCTCGCCGCGCAACAGTTCGAGTGCCGCGGCCATCGTGCCCAGCGGCGTGCGCAGATCGTGATCGAGTTGATCGAGAAATGTTTGGGAATCGATGGCCGCGGGGGGCGCTTCGGGACGCCCGCCCTCGGGCTCGCGAAGATGCTGGTTTGTCATGGACGAGGAGTTTGGCGCAATCGACGCTGCCTGTCTTTGTCACCGCGATCGGCAAGCTTTGCAGCAAGGCTTGCCGACCGCGCCGCCATTGGAGCATCCCGAGTCTGTGGCGGCACCTCACGCGCGCGCGCAGCCTGAGTTGCGCAGGGAAACAACCTCATTCCAGCAACTGGTGCTTGAGTGCGTAGTAGGTGAGATCGTTGTTGCTGCCCAACTCCAGCTTGAAGAGGAGCCGCGACCTGTAGGTGCTCACGGTTTTGACGGAAAGGGCGAGATAGTCGGCAATCTTTTCGACCCGCACACCGCGGGCGAGCTTGAGCAATACCTGCAATTCGCGGTCGGTCAGATTGGCATGCGGCGGGCGCACGCGTTGGTCGAGCTGCGAGGCGAGCAACTCGGAAATCGCAGGGGTCAAGTGGCGTTGGCCAGTGGCCAGCGTCCGAATGGCCGTGAGCAACTCGTCGAGCTCGCAGGTTTTCTGAAGGTACGCTTTGGCGCCCTGCTGGAGAAGCTTGACTGCATATCGCTCGGCCGGGTATCCCGTGAACACCAGCACGGCGACCTCAGGGGCCTTGCTTCGCAGCATGGCGAGCACGTCAAGCCCGCTGCGCCCGGGCATGTCGAGGTCGAGCATCAAAACATTCAGCCGCTCGGTGCGCAGCATGTCCAGTGCACCCATTGCGTCGGCCGCCGCGCCGGCCACGTGGATGTCGTGCTCGCCCGACAGCAACTCGACCAGGCCTGCACGCACGATGGGATGGTCGTCAACCACGCCCACCGAAATGCGAGCCCCCGTTCGCGGCGCAGTGCGCCCGGAACTGTCCATCGAGAGATGCCTCGGGCCCTCGCTGCCCCGTGTCGTTCTAGTGTCCATGACCCCGTTCCGGGCAACCGGCGTGCCCGCGCGGGTATGCGCCTTGCCCCGGGCATGCGTCTGCCCCCTGGGCAAAAGACGCTTTCTCATTTTCTCCATCCGAAAGTAGACGATGACCGTTCAAGATCTCGATCCGACCCATGCCCCGCGTCCGGTACGACGCGGCTTTGCTGCCATGGACCCGCAACGCCTGCGCGAGATTGCCAGGGCTGGCGGACGCGCCGCGCACGCGCAGGGCTCGGCGCACGAATTCAGCCCGCAGGAAGCCAGGTTGGCTGGACTGAAGAGCCAGAGCCTGAGGACGCAGGCGCGCGCCGAACGGGCCGCACCTCGTCAACCGAGTGGAGAGTAAGCGGCCTTGCAAGCGACAGCATTCAACCACGACGCTGCTGCACGGCATGCGGCCATCCAAGATGGCTGCGTCGGGAGCCGCAGCTGATGTTTGGCGACCCCGGCCACCCACGCAAGCCTCACAACGACCGCCATCCACTGCCAAGCCGTTGGGCGATGCTGCGTCGCAAGTGCCAGCCTTGGGCCTTGGCGATGCTGGCAGCTGGTGCTCTATCGCTTGCGCTCTGGATGCTGGTGCGTCTTGCCGGATCGGCCTGAGTACGAGGCCGACTTTCGGCTCGCACTGTCACGGCGCTGGGTCGCCCGCCCCTGCGCCCATTCGTTCGTCGACCCACCGGACGGCCTGCTGTTCGCAATGTCGGCGTGCTTCCGGTGCCGTCGCATAGGGCTCGGTATCCACAGGCAGCATCGTGTCACCTTCGTCGCCCCCTGCAATGCGTACGCGCGGCAGGAAGCCAATCCCTTTTGGTTCGATGGCGCATGTGAAACGGAACCCCTTGAATTCGAATTCGAATGCCTCCGTCGACGCACCCGCCGTCACATTCGCGGCAGCCATCACGAGAGGCCCAGGTGTTCGCGGACGGCAGAGGCCGACACGCCCACCGCGGCAACGGCTTTGCGCAATTCCTCTTCGCTCACGCCCAGCGTGTGCGTCCAGTAACGCAGTTCATGGTCTTCATTCACATCGATCCTTGTGCGGTCGGCGGCACCGCGCAATGCCAGGTCGTCAGCCATGGTCGCTTCCTTCATTGGTGTGTTCGTTGAGGTTGGACATGCTGGGCCGCATATTCGGCACTTGCGACGGAAAGCGCTGGCACTCGATGCAGGACAAACGGCAACGGCACGCTGCCATCCCGTTCTTCCGTGCAGTGAGGACCGTGGCCTACACGGGGCGGCGCCCGAACAGGTTCATCCTGCGTAGTGCTCGTCACCATCCGTGACGTGATATCGATATTTCAGGGGCCTTACAGGCGCCAACGCTGCCCCTGCCATTGCAGAAACAGGAGTCTTCCATGACCGATACCCCTTCCAGCGCTTCCGATCACACCCCGGCAGACAAACAGCCCTACGTCTTCCCAACGGCGGACAGTCATCCAGCCGTGCCCGAGGAAAAGATGAAGATTGCAGAGACGGAGCCGAGCGAGTCTGCTCTGGATCACGGCGTGGACGAATCGTTTCCGGCGAGCGATCCTGTGTCAGTCACGGTGACCAAAGCCGTCACGGAACCCGCCACGGACCATGCGTCCCGAGAATCTGCGACATCTTCCGGCAAGGACACGGCCCCGAGCACCGAGTTCGACACGCGCAATGCACTCGCAGGCGATCGGGGCGCTGCGTCCGGCCGCAACATCGAGCAGGACCGCGAAGTTCGCCAGCACGATCCGGCCGAGGGCAGCCGGATGGGTCGCCGTGCCGCACAGGGGGAGGATCTCGAAGGGGAGCCAGCCCGTGAGGGCACGCACCCGGCGCAGTCGCGCGAAGCCAGCAAGTAGCCACTTTGCGGATCACTGCAAGTGGGGTCGCTGCGCCCGTGTGAGGCTTTGAACCGTCGGCGGAAGTTTCGGGACGATAAAGATGGTGCCGCTTGTCGGAATCGAACTGACGACCTACCGCTTACAAGGCGGTTGCTCTACCAACTGAGCTAAAGCGGCGTGGGTGGGCATTCTAGCCGCACCCGATAAATCACTTGATGCGCTTGAGCGACGGCCTGGCGCCGCCTGCTGGAGGACGCGGCGGCTCGTCACCATCGGGACTCGCATCGGCGCCGTGGGCGTCCGGCGCTTCCGTCGCGTCGTCGGCAGCCAGATGGACGACCTTGGCTGCATCGCCCTCGGCACCGCGGGACGCATCGCGCAGCGGCATGCGCGCCGGCCCGCCCGCCAAAGCAGCGCTGGGCGACGTGCCATCGGTCGAGGTGGATGCAGGTGGCGGTGCCGGGAAAGCCATGCCCTGGCCGTTTTCACGGGCGTAGATCGCGATCACGCGCCCGATGGGCACGTTGATCTCACGTGCGCTACCTGCAAAGCGGGCCTTGAACTCGATGAAATCGTTGCCCAGCTTGAGCGAACTGGTCGCATCGAAGCTGATGTTCAGCACAATCTCGCCGTTCTTGACGTACTCGCGCGGTACCTGGACGGTGTCGTCGACCTGCACAGCGACATAGGGCGTGAACCCATTGTCGGTGCACCATTCGTACAAAGCCCGGATGAGGTACGGGCGAGTCGAGGATGATTCGAGCGCGTTGATCATGAACTTGCGGGCAAACCCGTTTTTACTTGCGCATGACCTTTTCGGACGGCGTCAGCGCTTCGATATAGGCCGGACGCGAGAAAATGCGCTCTGCGTATTTCAGCAGCGGCGCCGCATTCTTGCTCAAGTCGATGCCGTAGTAGTCCAGGCGCCACAGCAGCGGCGCGATGGCCACGTCGAGCATGGAGAAGTTGTCGCCCAGCATGTACTTGTTCTTCAGGAACACTGGAGCGAGTTGCGTGAGGCGATCGCGGATGTGGGCACGAGCCTTCTCCAGCGCCTTGTCGTTGCCCTTGGCCGTGCGGTTCTCGAGCGCCGAGACGTGCACGAACAATTCCTTCTCGAAGTTCAGCAGAAACAGGCGCACGCGGGCACGGTCGACCGGATCGCCGGGCATCAGCTGTGGATGCGGGAAGCGCTCGTCGATGTACTCGTTGATGATGTTCGACTCGTACAGGATCAGGTCGCGCTCGACCAGGATGGGAACCTGGCCGTACGGGTTCATCACGCTGATGTCTTCGGGCTTGTTGTAGAGATCCACGTCGCGAATCTCGAAGTCCATGCCTTTTTCAAACAGAACGAAACGGCAGCGGTGGGAAAAAGGGCAGGTCGTACCTGAATACAGAACCATCATGGCGAGAGACTCCTAAAAATCAAAAAGAGTGGGCTGCGTTGGCAACCCACTCTGAGGGACCGGGCACGCCATGCGTGCCGATCGGTATCGAACTGGTTACTTGACGTCTTTCCAGAACGCTGCGTTCAGCCGCCAGACGAAGACCACCGCCATCGAAAGGAACAGCAGCACCCAGACGCCAATGCGTACACGGGTGTTCTGGGCGGGTTCGGCCATCCATTCCAGATAACCGACCAGATCGCCGACGGCTTGATCGTACTGGAGCGGCGTCATGGTACCCGGCTTGACCTGTTCCCAGCCCTTGAACACTTCGGCTTCATGGCCGTGTTGCTCGACCTTGGTGTAGACGGGCCGGCGTTCGCCCTGCAGTTCCCAGAGCGCATGCGGCATCGCCACGCTCGGGAAGGCCAGATTGTTCCAACCGGTGGCCTTGGTTTCGTCCCGATAGTAGGTGCGCAGGTAGGTATAGAGGTAGTCGGCACCCGTGCCGCCGTGGCCGGCGCGCGAGCGTGCGACCAGCGTCAGGTCGGGCGGCGTGGCGCCAAACCAGTCTTTTGCCTGGCGCGCGTCGATGTTGGCCTTCATGGTCTCGCCGACCTTGTCGGTCGTGAAAAGAAGGTTGTCCTTGATCTGCTGCTCGGTGATGCCGATGTCCTGAAGTCGGTTGTAGCGCATGAAGGCCGCCGAATGGCAGCCGAGGCAGTAATTGACGAAGAGCTTGGCACCGTTCTGCAGCGCTGCGACGTCGTTCGTCTTGTTCGGCGCCTTGTCCCAGGCGATGCCGCCTTCGGCCGCGTGCGCGCCTGCCAGCAGACCCAGCGAAGCGATCAACGTGAGGATGAGTTTTTTCATTCTTGGGGCTCCCGATCAGTGGCCGGCGAAGACCACGCGGTCGGGCACGGGCTTGGGTTCACCCAACTGGCTCCACCATGGCATCAGAAGGAAAAAGCCGAAGTACAGCAGCGTGCCGATCTGGGAGATCGTCTGCGCGATGTCCAGCGCGAACGAACCGATGACCAGGTTGCCCCACACGCCCGGCGGCTGGATGCCCAGGTAGCCGAGGATGAGGAAGAAGAACACGAACACGCCATACACATACTTGTGCCAGCTCGGACGGTAGCGAATCGACCGGACCGGGCTGTGGTCGAGCCACGGCAGGAAGAACAGGATGATGACCGAACCGCCCATCACCACCACGCCCCAGAACTTGGCGTCGAAGGACTTGAGCAGGAAGATCACGACGGCCGCGGCAACCACGATGGCCACCTTCAGGAACATCGCCGACTTGCCCTTGACGAGGTTGAAGATCGCAGCGCCCCCGATGATCAGCGCGAACACGTTCACCATGTCGTCGGTGGTCGCACGCAGCATCGAATAGAAAGGCGTGAAATACCAGACTGGCGCAATGTGGTTCGGTGTCTTGAGCGAATCCGCCGGGATGAAGTTGTTGTACTCCAGGAAGTAGCCGCCTGCCTCCGGTGCGAAGAAGATCACGGCAGAGAAGATGGTGAGGAACACCACCACGCCGAAGATGTCGTGCACCGTGTAGTACGGATGCGAAGGAATTCCATCCAGCGGATGGCCATCGGGACCGCGGTTGGCCTTGATCTCGATGCCGTCGGGATTGTTCGAGCCCACTTCGTGCAGCGCGATCAGATGGGCCACCACCAGGCCGAGCAGCACCAGCGGCACGGCGATGACGTGGAAGCTGAAGAAGCGGTTCAGCGTCGCATCGCTCACCACGTAGTCGCCGCGGATCAAAAGCGCCAGGTCGGGTCCGATGAACGGAATGGCCGCGAAAAGGTTCACGATGACCTGGGCGCCCCAGTAGGACATCTGGCCCCATGGCAGCAGGTACCCCATGAAGGCTTCGGCCATGAGGCACAAGAAGATCGCACAGCCGAACACCCAGATCAACTCGCGTGGCTTGCGGTAGCTCCCATACATCAGGCCGCGGAACATGTGCAGGTACACCACGATGAAGAATGCCGATGCGCCCGTCGAATGGATGTAGCGGATGAGCCAGCCCCACGGCACGTCGCGCATGATGTATTCGACCGAGGCGAACGCCTGCGCGGCGTCGGGCTTGTAGTGCATCACCAGGAAGATGCCGGTAACGATCTGGATCACCAGGACCAGCATGGCCAGCGAGCCGAAGATGTACCAGAAGTTGAAGTTCTTGGGCGCGTAGTACTTGCCCCACTGGTCGTTCCAGAGCTTGGTCAGCGGGAAGCGGTTGTCGACCCAGTTGAGCAGCTTGTCGCCCGCAGGCGCGTTCGGCGAGATTTCCTTGAATTCGGCCATGGTCGTCTGCCTCAAGCTTTCTTGTCTTCGCCGATGAGCAGGCGCGTGTCAGACAGGTACATGTGCGGCGGCACCGGCAGGTTGTCCGGAGCCGGCTTGTTCTTGTACACGCGGCCCGCCAGGTCGAAGGTGGAGCCATGGCAGGGGCAGAGGAAGCCGCCTTCCCAGTCGGCCGGCAGCGACGGCTGGGGCCCCGACTGCAGGCGATCGACCGGCGAGCAGCCCAGGTGAGTGCAGATGCCGACCACGACCAGCACTTCGGGCTTGATCGAGCGGCCTTCGTTCTGCGCATAGGCAGGTGTGAATTCGTCAGGGTGGCGCTTGGATTGCGGATCGGCGAGCTGCGCGTCGTGCTTGGGCAGCAGGGCGACCTGCTCGGGCGAGCGCCGGAGGATCCAGACCGGCTTGCCGCGCCACTCAACGGTGATTTTCTCACCGACCTTGAGCGAGGCGATATCGACTTCGACCGGTGCCCCGGCAGCCTTGGCCTTCTCGGAAGGCTGAAACGTGCTGACGAACGGAATGGCAGTTGCAACGCCACCCACCGCACCGGCGCAGCCGGAGGCGATCAGCCACGTGCGCTTGCTGCTGTCGATTCGGGGGGCTCCGACGGGGGTCTCACTCATGGGTGTCCTCAATCTTCTCGTTGGGGTCTTCGGTCAACAGGGGATTGTACCGGAGCGCTACAAGGCGATTCAACGCGGGAAGACACCTGTGCTACAGCATGGCGAGTTCGTATCGGTGCGTCATATACTGCCGCGGATCAAACACCAAGAAGGGGAGATGCAGATGAGCTTCGTCACGGAATTCCGAGAATTCGCGGTCAAGGGCAACGTCGTCGACCTCGCGGTGGGCGTGATCATCGGCGGCGCTTTCGGCAAGATCGTCGATTCGCTGGTCGGCGACATCATCATGCCGGTGGTGGGCCTGGTCTTCGGCAAACTGGATTTCTCCAACCTGTTCCTGGTGCTTGGCAGCGTACCAGCCGGCGTCGCCAACAACGTGGCCGACCTGAAGAAGGCGGGCGTGCCCGTGCTGGCGTACGGCAACTTCATCACCATCGCGGTCAACTTCCTGATCCTGGCTTTCGTGATCTTTCTGATGGTCAAGCAGGTCAACCGCCTGCGCCGCAAGGAAGAGGCAGCGCCAGCGGCACCGGCAGCGCCGGCCGAGGACATCGTGCTGCTGCGCGAAATCCGCGACAGCCTCAAGCGCTCCTGATCGCTCGCGGCGCGAGCGACCGCGCCATGCGGATCGCTTCGATCAGACTCGACGCATCCGCCACGCCGCGCCCGGCGATGTCGAACGCGGTGCCATGGTCTGGGCTCGTTCGCACCAACGGCAGCCCCAGCGTCACGTTGACGCCCTTCTCCACTCCCAGGTACTTAACCGGGATCAGCCCTTGGTCGTGGTACATCGCAATCACCACGTCGAACTCGCCCGCCTTTTGTGGCGTGGCGCGCGCACGCATGAAGACCGTGTCGGGCGCGTAGGGCCCGTGGACATCCATGCCCTCGCTGCGGGCCGCCGCGATGGCCGGCGCGATGATCGTCGCCTCCTCGCTGCCGAACAGACCGCCCTCGCCCGCATGCGGATTCAGCCCAGCGACGCCGATGCGCGGTGCACGCCCGAGCGCGGCGTGCAGTGAGCGGTGCGCAATCCGGATGGTCGCAAGCACGCCTTCGATCGTCACCGCCTCGATCGCATGGCGCAAGGAGACGTGGATGCTCACCAGCACGGTGCGCAGTTCATCGTTCGCCAGCATCATGCGCACCGGCACCGTCGCCAGCGGCAGGCCCTGGTGTGCGGCGGCCTCGGCTTGGAGCAGCTCTGTGTGCCCCGGAAAGCCGAAGCCGGCAGCGGCCAACGATTCCTTGTGCAACGGCGCGGTAACGATGGCCGCAATGTCCCCAGCCAGCGCGGCGCGGGCCGCCCAGACCACCGCATCACCCGCGGCGCGCCCGGCGACGGCGCTCACTTGGCCGATCACCACGCCTTCAGGTGGTGCGATGGTTTGCAGCACGGGCACGCAGTTCGGCGGCACGCCCTTGACGTCGCCGATGGTTTGCAATGCAGCGACGGGAAGCGCCGCCCGGCCCGGCGTGCCGAGTTGCTGGCTGGCGCGCCGCAGCGTGGCGACGTCGCCGGCCACGAAGCAGCCGCGCGTGAGTGCTGGTGCGTCGCGAAAGGCCTTGACGATGATTTCCGGCCCGATGCCGGCCGGATCCCCCAACGTGATAGCGATGGGAAGTGCTGGAAGGGCTTCTCCTTGCATGCCGTTGTCCCGTTTCAGGCGGGATTGTCGATGTCGATGAATTCGTGCGCCAAGCCGAGCTGGGCGGCCACGTGCCCGGCCACAGCGGACGCGCCATAGCGCTCGGTGGCATGGTGGCCGCAGGCCAGGTAGGCCACGCCCATCTCGCGCGCATAGTGCGCCTGAGGTTCCGAGATTTCACCGGTGATGAAGGCATCGGCACCGGCCGCGATGGCCGCCTCGAAGTAGCCCTGCGCGCCGCCTGTGCACCAGGCGATGCGGCGCACGGGCCGGCGAGCGCCGTCGACCAGCGTCACCTTGCGCTCCAGTACGCGCTCGACATGGCTGGCCAGGGCATCGGCATCCTCGAACGATGCGCCGCTTGCACGCGCGCCCAGGCAGCCGAGTTGCTGTTCGCCAAAGCGCCCGGACGCACCCGGTTCAGCGAACAGACCCAACTTGAGCCCCAACTGGGCATTGTTGCCCAACTCGGGATGCGCATCGAGCGGCAGGTGGTAGGCGAACAGGTTGACGTCGTCCCCCAGCAGCAGGCCCAGGCGCTGGCGCATCCAGCCGGTCACGCGACCGTCCTGGCCGCGCCAGAACAGGCCGTGGTGCACGAAGATCGCGTCGGCCTGCGCATGGATGGCGGCCTCGATCAGCGCACGGCTGGCAGTCACGCCCGACACGATCTTTCGCACCGTGGTACGTCCTTCGACCTGCAGCCCGTTCGGGCCATAGTCCTTGAAGCGCTCGGGTGCCAGCAGCAGGTCGAACGCGCTGAGAAGTTCGTGGCGGGTGGTGCTCATCCCCGCATTTTGACGCTGGCCGGCGCTTGGCGCATCGGATGACCGCGTGCCGCCATGGGCAGCAGGGCCAGCACGAAGCCGAGCACGGCCAGCGCAGCCACATAGTGGGCGGGCGCCATCGTGTCCTTCTGGAGCCACATGGTCAGGATGACCGGCGTCAGCCCACCGAAGATGGCGTAAGACATGTTGTAGGCGAATGACAGCCCCGAGAAGCGCACCGGCGCCGGGAAGGCGCGCACGCCTGCGATCGGCACCGTGGCGATGGTGCCCACGAACAGACCGACCAGACCGTAGTGCCAGACCAGGGAGGTTGGCGTGCCTGGAAGGCTCGTGTAGAACAAATAGGACGTCACGAACAGGCCAGCCCAGCCCAACAGCATGACCAGGCGAGTGCCGATGCGATCGCAGGCCCAGCCCACGATCACGCAGCCGATGGTCAACATCAGCGTGGCGACGGCGTTTGCCTCCAGCGCCAGCTTGGCCGGCACGCCATGCACCTTCTGCAGGTAGGTCGGCGTGTACAGCACCACCACCACGATCGCAGCAGACAGCACCCAGGTCAGCAGACCGACGAACAGGCTGGCGCCGCGGTGGTCGCGCACCACGGTCTTCAACGGCAGTTCGCGCGCTACCGTGCGGCGATCGGCGAGCTCCTGGAACACCGGCGTTTCGTGAAGGAAGCGCCGGAGATAAACAGACACCATGCCGAACACGCCGCCCAAGATGAACGGAATGCGCCAGGCGTAGCCGCTGACCTCAGTCGGCGTGTAGTGCGTGTTGATGGCCACCGCGATGAGCGAGCCGAGCAAAATACCGCCCGTGATGCCCGAGGTCAGCGTGCCGATAGCGAAGCCGTAGCGGCGTGCCGGCACGTGTTCAGCCACGAAGACCCAGGCACCAGGCATCTCGCCACCGATGGCCGCGCCCTGAAGCACACGCATCGCCAGCAGCAGCAAGGGAGCCGCGATGCCAATGCTCGCATAGGTCGGCAGCAGGCCGATCACCAGCGTCGGTGCGGCCATCATGAAGATGGACAGGGTGAACATGCGCTTGCGCCCGAGGATGTCGCCGAAATGCGCAATGATCAGCCCGCCCACCGGACGCGCCAGGTAGCCGGCCGCGAAAATGCCGAAGGTCTGCAGCTGGCGCAGCCAGTCGGGCATGTCGGCCGGGAAGAACAAGGCCCCCAGCACGGTGGCGAAGAACACGTAGATCACGAAGTCGTAGAACTCGAGCGTGCCACCCAGGGCGGACAGCGCCAGGGTCTTGTAGTCACGCGTGCCGAGCGTGCGGGCGGGCGCTGCCGCGGAGGCAGCCGGTGCTTTTGCAGTCATGGAACAAACAGAACGGAGAGCGGATAGCGGCTCGTGCAACGAGGCCGATGAGGGATGCGGGGACGGCAAAAGCGTGGGTGGTGCTTGCCGCGCCAGAAGTGGCCCTGTGGGGCAATCCGGTCGCAAGAGCAGCGATTTTAAGGGTTTTCCCGGTATCCGACAGGCAAGCCCGGTCCGGACCCTGGCGCACCGCGTTCAGGGCGATGCATGCTGAGGGACAATCCCCGGTCCAGGCTGCCGCGCCGCGGCAAAACCATTTTCCTGTCCCGCCCTATCCTTCCTTTCCATGAAACGCACCTGGCTGCTATTTGCCCAAGCCGTGACCGTCCTGCTCGCGGCCTATTTCGTCGTCGCGACACTCAAGCCCGAATGGCTCAACCGACGCAGCTCGCTCGGCGGCCTCGTGTCGGTCGTGGAAGCGCCCGGCACCGGCGTTCCGGTGACCGCGCCAGGCAGCCTGGCGGTGGCCGCCAAGAAGGCATCGCCAGCGGTGGTCAGCATCAACACGAGCAAGGCCGCGCAGCGTAATCCGCGCGCCAACGACCCGTGGTTTCGCTTTTTCTTCGGCGACCAAGGCACCGACCAGCCGCAGGTGGGCCTGGGCAGCGGCGTGATCGTCAGCACCGACGGCTACGTGCTGACCAACAACCACGTGGTCGACGGCGCCGACGAGATCGACGTGACCCTCAACGACGGCCGGCACGCACGCGGCAAGGTGATCGGCACCGACCCGGACACCGACCTGGCCGTGCTGAAGATCGAACTCGACAAGCTGCCTGTGATCGTGCTGGGCAACTCCGACGCGCTGCAGGTCGGCGACCAGGTACTGGCCATCGGCAATCCGTTCGGCGTTGGCCAGACCGTGACCAGCGGCATCGTCTCGGCGCTCGGGCGCAACCAGCTCGGCATCAACATGTTCGAGAACTTCATCCAGACCGACGCGGCCATCAACCCCGGCAACTCGGGCGGCGCGCTGATCGACGTGAACGGCAATCTCGAAGGCATCAACACCGCCATCTACTCGCGTTCGGGCGGCAGCATGGGCATCGGTTTCGCGATCCCTGTTTCCATGGCCAAGCAGGTGCTCAGCGACATCGTGAAGGAAGGCAAGGTCACACGCGGCTGGATCGGCGTCGAGCCGAACGACCTGTCGCCCGAACTCGCCGAGACCTTCGGCGTGAAGGCGAACCAGGGCGTCATCATCACCGGCGTGCTGCAGAACGGCCCTGCGGCACGTGCCGGCATCCGCCCGGGCGACGTGATCACCGGCGTGGGCGACAGCCAGATCGGCAACGTTCAGGAACTGCTCACGGCGGTCGCGGGCTTGAAGCCGGGCCAGGAATCACGCTTCGCGCTGCAGCGCGGCAGCGACCGCATGGAGCTGAATGTGGTGCCCGGCCTGCGCCCCAAAACGCCGGTTCGCCGCGTTCCCGGCGCGCCGGAGTGAACCGCCGGCGGCACGCCGACGATCTCTCAGTGGTTGGTGGTGTCCAGACTGCGTTCTTCGGGCGCAGCGCTGTGCTTGACGAAGTAGCGCGCGGCAATGATGCCGATCTCGTAAAGCAGGCACATCGGAATGGCCAGCGCGAGCTGTGACACCACGTCGGGTGGCGTCAGCACGGCGGCCACCACGAACGAGAGCACCACGAAATAGCCGCGGAAGTCGCGCAACTTCTCGATGGTGACGATCTGGAAGCGCACCAGCAGCATCACGACGATCGGCACCTGGAAGGCGCAGCCGAACGCGATGTAGAGCGACAGGATGGCTTCCACGTACGACGAGATGTCGGGCGTGGCGTTCACGCTGGGCGGCGTGAATTTCTGGATGAAGCCGAACATCTTGTCGAGCACGAAGAACTGCACGAAGGCGATGCCGCCATAGGCCAGCAAGCTGCCGAACAGGATGAGCGGAAGGGCAAACTTCTTCTCATGGCTGTAAAGCCCAGGCGCCACGAACATCCAGATCTGGTACATGAGCCAAGGCAGCGCGAGCAGTACCGCAGTCATGCCGAGCACCTTCAGGGGCACGAAGAAAGGAGAAAAAACGCCTACCGCGATCAGCTTGGCGCCGTCGGGCATGTGGGCGCGGATCGGTACCGCGATCATGTCGATCAGACCGGCGGGTCCTGGCCAGAAAGCCAGGAGCGCCGCAGCCACGGCCAGGCCGTAGCAGCAGTAGAGGAGCCGGTCGCGCAACTCCATGAGGTGCTGCACGAACGGCTGCTCTGTACCGGCCAGCTCGTCTTCTTTGTTTTTATCGGGGGAATCGGCCATGTGGGGGCGCTGCGGGGCGTGGGTTCGGGCCGCGCAGCGGGCACGCGGCCAGAGCGGGCATTGCGGCTATTTGAGGTTGTGAGGGCGAAAACGCGCGACACGCGCTGCGCCCGAAAGCGCCTTGGTACGCACGCCGTTGCGTGCCTTGTACCACTGCGGCGTGGCGCCCTGCTTGAGACGCCAGTTCTTGCGTGGATGCCGGTAGGCGGGAAAGACCGGTTCGGGCTCGGTGTCCGACAGTGCGGACAGGGTCTGCCCGCTTTCGGAGAACTGCTTCTCGAAGTCGCTCGCGCCCGAGTGGATGCTCTGCTCGACGTCGCGAGCGGCGTCGTGCACGGTGTCCTTCATCTTGCGCAGTTCGTCCAGGTCCATCGACCGGTTGACCTCGGCCTTCACGTCGTTGACGTAGCGCTGGGCCTTGCCGAGCAACGCCCCGACCGTGCGCGCGACGCGCGGCAGCTTCTCGGGGCCGATGACGATGAGGGCGACCGCCCCGATCAGCGCGATCTTTGAAATGCCAAGGTCGATCACAAGCGGCGGCTTAGGACTTCTGACGCGCTTCGACGTCGATCGTCGACTTCTCGGCGGCCGGGTTGCCGGTCACCTGGGCGTTCGGACCCGCAGGTGCGTCGGCCGACCCATCCTTCATGCCGTCCTTGAAGCCCTTGACGGCGCCGCCCAGGTCCGAACCCATGTTCTTGAGTTTCTTGGTGCCGAAGATCATGACGACGACCAGCAGAACGATCAGCCAATGCCAGATGGAAAGTGAACCCATGGATTACTCCTGAAGAATTGTGTGAATTTTAGACGGGGCTGGCTTCAGCCCTTGAGCCAGGGGCGTGGGCCGCCCATGACGTGTACATGGAGATGATGCACTTCCTGGCCGCCCTCGGCGCCGGTGTTCACCACCACTCGGAAACCACCGTCCGGGTACGGACGACAGCCCTGCTCGGCCGCCAATTTCGGCGCGAGCGTCATGATCTTGCCCATCAGCGCCGCGTCGTCGGGCGTCAGTTGGGCCATGGAAGCAATGTGGCGCCTGGGCACGATCATGAAATGCACCGGCGCCCAAGGTGCGATGTCGTGAAAGGCGAAAACCTCGTCGTCCTCGTACACCTTGCGCGAAGGAATGCTGCCTTCGATGATCTTGCAGAAGACGCAGTTCGGATCAGATGCCACGGCCAGCCTCCATCGACCTGCCGCCATTCATCGCGATCATGCCCTTGATGATGCGGTAGAGGAACCACAGCGAAATCAGACCCCAGGCGATCCAGCCTGGCACCAGAAAGAGCAGCCACAGCCACGACGTGACGATGTAGAGCACGCCGGCCCACAACACGGATCGAATGCGCCAGCTGAAGTGAGATGCCTGCCAGGTGCCCTCGGCATCGCTTCGCTTGACGATGTCGATGATCAGTGCAATCAAAAGCAGCACGATCGACGCCTGCGCGCCAGGGAGCACGGCGCCCACGGCGACGACCAGATGCAGGATGTAGCTGACCCACCCCCAGGTCTTGAGGGAGGGATCGGGTTGCTGGGTCACGATGTTGGGCATGTTGTCCTGGCTCAAGAGATCAATCGTTGGAGGCTTCACGGGCCTGCGCCTTGCGCAAGGCCTTTTCCTCGATGCCGCTCGTGCCCTCGCGGCGTTCGAGTTCCTCCACCACTGCGCGCGGCGACAGCCCGTAGTGCGCGAGTGCCACCATGCTGTGGAACCACAGGTCGGCGACTTCGTTCACTATTTTTCGCGGATCGGCACCATGATCGGCATCCTTCGCCGCCATCACGACTTCGGTGGCTTCCTCGCCGATCTTTTTCAAAAACGCGTCGGGACCCTTGTGCAGCAGGCGAGCGACATAGCTTGTCTCAGGATCGCCGCCGCGTGCGGGCAGGCGGCTTTCGATCACGGCGGCCAGGCGGTCGAGCGCATCGGTGGTCATGGTGTCCATTATTTGTAGATCGTTTCCGGGTCTTTCAAGACCGGCTCTGTGACCGTCCACCGACCATTCTCATACTTGCTGAAGAAACAACTGTGACGGCCTGTGTGACAGGCAATGCCGGGTTCATGACCGAGCTGCGTCACCTTGAGGAGCACAACGTCGTTGTCACAGTCCAGGCGGATCTCGTGCACGATCTGGACATGGCCAGACTCCTCGCCCTTGAACCACAGCCTGGCGCGCGAACGGCTGAAATACACCGCACGGCCGAGCTCGGCGGTCTTGGCGAGCGCCTCGCGGTTCATCCAGGCGAACATCAGCACGTCGTTGCTGCCGCGCTCCTGCGCGATGACGGGCACCAAGCCGTTCGCGTCCCATTTCACTTCGTCGAGCCAGTTCATGGGGGCATTGTCGGGCAGAAAGCAGTCGCTACCGCCCCTAAAGACTTCACAGGCGAACAGGGATACCGCGCGCGGCCATCTGCGCCTTGGCCTGCCCGACAGTGAATTCGCCATAGTGGAAGATGCTCGCGGCCAGCACGGCGTCGGCGCCGCCGCTCTGGATACCGTCGGCCAAATGATCCAGGCTGCCCACACCGCCCGAAGCGATCACGGGCACGCTGACCGCATCGCTGACGGCGCGCGTGAGCGCCAGGTCGAACCCGCTCTTGGTACCGTCGCGGTCCATGCTGGTCAGCAGGATCTCGCCGGCGCCGCGGCGCGCCATCTCGGTGGCCCACTGCACAGCGTCCATCCCGGTGTTCTTGCGCCCCCCGTGGCTGTAGACGTCCCAGCCCGGGCCTCGGATGGCCGCGTCTTCCGGGCTGCGGCGCTTGGCGTCGATGGCCACCACAATGCATTGCGCACCATATTTCTGCGATGCCTCGTCGATCACCTGCGGATGGGCGATGGCCGCCGAGTTGAAGCTCGTCTTGTCGGCGCCCGCGTTGAGCAGCCTGCGCACGTCGGCCACGGTACGCACGCCACCACCCACTGTCAGCGGAATGAACACCTGAGACGCGACCGCCTCGATGATCGGCAGGATCAGGTCGCGGGCGTCGCTGGTGGCGGTGATGTCCAGAAAGGTCAGCTCGTCGGCGCCCTGTGCGTTGTAGCGCGCGGCAATTTCAACCGGGTCGCCCGCGTCGCGCAGTTCGAGAAAGTTGACGCCCTTCACGACGCGGCCGCCGGTCACGTCGAGGCAGGGAATGATGCGTTTGGCAAGCATGGGAAGTCTTCGAAAGATCAGAAAACGGTAAGCTGTTGCCAACCCTGCCACCGCGCGCCCGGTACAAGCACCAGGGCTTCGTCGATGCGCGCGGCCTCGACGCAAAGCATGTGGCGGTAGCCATCGTCGGGCATGTCGGCCAGCTTGGCGCTGAGCGCGGCGCCCGGGTTCCAGACGACCGTCTCCGTGCAAGTGGCGCTCTGGGCGATCTCGAGTGTGCCGCGCGGCTGCAGCAGGCGCAGGGGCGCGGCGGCTGCACCGTAGACGCTGTCGAATTCGGTGTCGAAACGCAGGGTGGGCGCGGCCTCGACCAGGCGTTCGTCGCGCACGGCGTCCCAGCGCCGGGCGCCCTGCAGGCCTTCGAGCTGAACGTCGGCAATATCGTCGACCGCCAGGTAACTGTGCAGCGCGCCAGTGCATTGCCAGGGCGTGGCGCCAGTATTGGTGACGGCAAGTGTGACGCGCAAAGCGCCCGGCGCGAGCGTCACGGTCAGGCGTGCGTTGAACGCCTCCGGCCAGACCGCGCGCGTCGCGTCATCGTCTGCCAGCACGAGCGCAAGTTGGCTCGACGACGATGTGGCTGGCCCTTCATCGGCAGGCGCCATGCGCCAGGGCACGTTGCGTACGAAACCGTGCTTGGGCAGCGGACCGCGCTGATTGAACTGCGGCCAGCACACCGGCACGCCGCCGCGGATGGCGCTGTGACCATCGAACAGGGCTCGGGGACTGAGATAGAGCCGCTCGACGCCATCGGCAGTGGTCCAGGACAGCACATGCGCGCCATGCAGCGCCACGATGCAGGCGTCGCCCTCGGGCAGCGCCAGGCGCAAGGCGGATTGGCCGCGAAAGACGGTCGGTTCGGAGGAAGGCATGGGGCCAATTCTAGGTCCGGCCTGAACAGCCACGGGCGCCGGAACGAGGCGGTGGCGGAGGCAGCCCGTTGGTCAGCCGATGGTCAACTCGTCGGCGCGCAGCTGCGCGGCAGCGAAGTCGAGGTCGCCCGAATAGATGGCGCGGCCGCAGATGACGCCCTCGACACCTTCGGATTCGACTGCGCAGAGCTGGTCGATGTCGGCCATGTTCGACAGGCCACCCGAGGCGATCACGGGGATGGTCAGCGCCTGCGCCAGCTTGACGGTGGCGTCGATGTTGATGCCCGACAGCATGCCGTCGCGGCCGATGTCGGTGTAGATGATCGACTCGACGCCGTAGTCCTCGAACTTCTTGCCGAGGTCGGCGACTTCGTGGCCGGTGAGCTTGCTCCAGCCGTCGGTGGCGACCTTGCCGTCCTTGGCATCGAGGCCGACGATGATGTGCCCGCCGAAGGCCACGCAGGCGTCCTTGAGGAAGCCCGGGTTCTTGACCGCGGCGGTGCCGATGATGACGTAGCGAAGGCCGTCGTCGATGTAGCGCTCGATGGTGTCGAGGTCGCGGATGCCGCCGCCCAGTTGCACCGGAATCTCGTCGCCGACTTCGCGCAGGATGGCCTTGATCGCCGCATGGTTCTGCGGCTTGCCGGCGAAGGCGCCATTCAGGTCGACCAGATGGAGGCGGCGAGCACCGGCTTCGACCCATTTGCGCGCCATCGCGGCAGGGTCTTCGCTGAAGATGGTCGATTGGTCCATGTCGCCCTGTTTGAGGCGAACGCAGTGGCCGTCTTTCAGATCAATGGCAGGAATCAGCAGCATGGCAGGGCAACCCGTACGGGTCAGGGGTTCCAGTGGAGAAAATTGCGGTAGAGCTGCAGACCGTGGTCTGCGCTCTTTTCGGGATGGAATTGCGTAGCGAAAATATTATCGCGTGCGATGGCCGCCGTGAAGGCCGCGCCGTAATCGGCTTCCCCTACGCTATGGCGTGCATCGGCCGGTTTCGCATAGAAACTGTGCACGAAATAGAAGTAGCTCTGGTCTGGCACGCCCGCCCACATCGCATGCGGCTGCGCCTGGCGGACCTGGTTCCAGCCCATTTGCGGCACCTTGAAGCGGCTGCCGTCGGACTGCAGCCTCCCGGCCAGGTCGAACTTGACCACGTCGCCGGGAATGAGCCCGAGCCCGTCGGTCGGCCCTTCGTGGCTGTGCGACAACATCATCTGCATGCCCACGCACACACCGAACAGCGGCTTGGTCGCCGCGGCTTCCAGCACCGATTCCTGCAGGCCCGACTCGCGCAATTCACGCATGCAGTCGGGCATGGCGCCCTGCCCTGGCAGCACCACCCGCGTGGCGCGGCGCACCACATCCGGGTCGGAGGTGACGAACACCTCCACGCCGACCGCGTCGGCCGCATGCTGGACCGCTTGCGACACCGAGCGCAGATTGCCCATGCCGTAGTCGACGACCGCAACAGTGTTCTTCATCTCAGAGCGATCCCTTCGTCGACGGAATGACGCCGACCGAACGCGGGTCTCGTTCGAGGGCCGCGCGCAGCGTGCGGCCGAAGGCCTTGAACACCGTCTCGCACTGGTGGTGCGCGTTGACGCCCTTGAGGTTGTCGATGTGCAGCGTGACCAGCGCGTGGTTCACGAAGCCCTGGAAGAACTCGTAGGTCAGCTGGGTGTCGAAGCCGCCGACCATGCCACTGGTGAACGGCACGTGCATGTCCAGGCCCGGACGGCCAGAAAAGTCGACCACCACGCGGCTCAACGCTTCGTCCAGCGGTACGTAGGCGTGACCGTAGCGGCGAATGCCCTTCTTGTCGCCGACCGCCTGCGCCACGGCTTGCCCGAACGTGATGCCGACGTCTTCCACCGTGTGGTGGCCGTCGATGTGCAGGTCGCCCTGGCATTCGATGTCGAGGTCGATCAGGCCATGCCGCGCAATCTGGTCGAGCATGTGGTCGAAGAAGCCGATGCCCGTGGCGAGCTTGGCGCGGCCGGTGCCGTCGAGGTTGATCTTGACGGTGATCCGGGTTTCAGCGGTGTTGCGCGAAACCTCGGCCACGCGGTCGCCCGCCTCGGCGGGCGCGACGGGTGCGAGGGGGGTGTTCATAGGGAGGATTCGAGGGCCGCGAGCATGCGCGTGTTGTCATCGGCGGCGCCGACGGTCAGACGCAGGCAGTTCGCCAGCAGTGGATGCATTTTAGAAACGTTCTTGACCAGCACGCCGCGTGCCTTCATGCCCTCGAAGGTTTTTGTCGCGTCGGGCACACGGATCAGGATCATGTTGGCTTCGCTCGGCCACTGCGTGATGCCCGGAAGCTTGCCGAGCGCTGCCGCCAGCTGTGCGCGTTGCGCTCGCAATTCGCTCGCCTGCGCCGCGAAAACGTCGGCGTGCTCGAGCGCGAACAACGCGCACTCGCAGTTCAGCACGCTGATGTTGTAGGGCGGGCGCACCTTGTCGATCTCGCCGACCAGCGCCTGCGGCCCCATCAGGTAACCCAGACGCACGCCGGCCAGGCCGAACTTGCTGAGCGTGCGCATGAGCAGCACATGGCCATGGCGCGCGACCCGGTCGATGTAGCTGCGCGCAGCGAACGGCTGGTAGGCCTCGTCCATCACCACCAGGCCACCCT
>Ga0308159_1001724_pt1 | contig 29036 bp, 31 predicted proteins | sample PhyCR1_FD_201040 | JGI IMG/M metagenome (GOLD analysis project Ga0308159, IMG submission 201040) | Phyllosphere microbial communities from UC Gill Tract Community Farm, Albany, California, United States - DLSLC.R1 | ecosystem: Host-associated > Plants > Phyllosphere > Unclassified | place: USA...
GCCTTTAGCGATTGGCTTTTTAGCTTAAAAAAACATGTTTGATAATTTACAGGACAAGCTAGACAGAGCATTTAAAGTATTAAAAGGACAAGGCAGCATTACGGAAATCAACGTGGCGGAAACCATGAAAGAGATTCGTAAGGCGTTATTAGATGCCGATGTTAACTATAAAACAGCCAAAACATTTACAGATGAGGTAAGGCAAAAAGCATTGGGTCAGAACGTATTAACTTCGGTTTCACCAGGCCAATTGCTAACCAAAATCATGAATGATGAACTTGCGGCCTTAATGGGTGGCGAGGTTACAGAACTGGAAACTAAAGCCAACCCGACCATTATTTTGATTGCGGGTTTAAACGGTGCGGGTAAAACTACTTTCGCTGGCAAACTGGCTTTACACTTAAAAGGTAAGGGCAAAAAACCTTTATTGGTTGCCGGTGATATGTATCGCCCTGCAGCGGTAGATCAGCTGGAGGTTTTAGGAACTTCGGTTGGTGTTTCAGTTTACGCAAACCGTGAATCGAACGATCCGGTAGCCATTGCTTTGGAAGGAATTGCTCACGGTAAACAAAACGGAAATAACATCATCATTATAGATACTGCAGGTCGTTTAGCGATCGACGAATCATTAATGAATGAGATATCGGAAGTTAAAGCCAAAACACAGCCACATGAGATTTTATTCGTAGTGGATTCAATGACGGGTCAGGATGCGGTAAACACGGCAAAAGTTTTTAACGACCGCCTTGATTTTACGGGTGTGGTTTTAACCAAATTAGATGGTGATACCCGTGGCGGTGCTGCGCTTTCGATTAAATCGGTAGTGAACAAGCCAATTAAATTTATTGGTACCGGTGAGAAAATGGAGGCGCTTGATGTCTTCTATCCAGATCGTATGGCATCGCGTATTCTGGGAATGGGTGATGTAGTCTCGCTTGTTGAACGGGCACAAATGCAGTTTGATGAGAAAGAAGCTGCAGAGTTGCAAAAGAAAATACGCAAGAATAAATTTGATTTTAACGATTTCTATAGCCAGATTCAACAAATTAAGAAGATGGGTAATATGAAAGATTTGATGGGCATGATTCCGGGAGTGGGTAAGATGATGAAAAATGTGGATATACAGGATGATGCATTTAAATCGATCGAGGCAATCATCAATTCGATGACACCCTTCGAAAAAGAAAACCCTGATGCAATCCAGCAGAGTCGCCGTTTACGTATCGCCAAAGGTTCGGGTAGCAAAGTAGAAGAGGTAACCAAGCTGATTAAACAGTTTGAGGATATGCGTAAAATGATGAAACAGTTTTCGAACCCGGCAGCCGCAGCAGCGATGATGAAAGGTATGCCAAAAATGCCAATGGGCAGAAGATAGGTTCTTGAACTTAAAGCTGAAATAAAATATTTGAAATCCCAATTGGAAATGATTGGGATTTTTTTGTTTGCTTCTTTTTTTTTGTAGCTAAAGCCCTAATTGACTTATTAAGTTAAGTCAGCTAAGCAGACTGCAATGAATTCAACATAAGCCGTTAATATCTATTACGATTGAAGTAAGCATAAGTGCCAGTATAAAAAAAGCAGATTTACATTATAATGCCCAAATGAGGCCAAATATGGTGCAAAAAGTTTGTGCGATAAGCGAGGTCGGCACCACACTCCTTAAATCGGCGATCGGCTGTTGGGCTTATCTGCCAGGGCTTATGGGAGGATTTTAAATGTGACTAGAACCTTTGCAGATTTAACTGGGAGCGAAAATGTAGAATCGGAGCATTTAGCAGAATCAATCAACAATCGAAGTTTAGAGAGAGATGGCTGGACGAAATATTTCAATAATCGACAAAGAGTGAAGCATGAACTGGTAGAAATATAGGTACAGAGCTTCAATAAAGTGATTAATAAATATAATTTATGTAATTCATATTAATAGAAAAGAAACAACCATATGGATATAGATTAATTGAGATAACGACCAACAAATATCTAAAGGAAATGACTTATAATGTAATTGATGCCGCTATAGAAATACACAATCTCTTGGCCCTGGTTTATTAGAAAGCGTCTACCATGAATGTACAACACATGAGCTTACCCTCCGAAAAATATATTTTTTAACAGAAATCTCCATGCCGGTTCGATAGAAAGAAATAGAAGCAACAACCGATTTAAGATGTGATCTATTTGTAAAAAATTGCTTAGCTGTTGAAATAAAGGCATCCAAAACTATAGAACCCATCTTCGAAGCACAGATCCTCAGCTATATGAATTATTGGAAGGCCTGCAAGGTTTGATCATTAACTTTACTGTGTTAATATTTTAGTGATGGACAAACGATATATATCAATGATTTTTACCGATTTTTAGAAGATTAAACGCCCCGAATGATTAGAACGCTTATAATTGAAGACGAACCTGCCATCCGCAAAGAAATTGAATGGCTTTTGCAACAAGAAACACAGTTTAATTTGATTGGTTATGCAACAAGCGTAGCTGAAAGTTTAGTGCTCATTAAAGCAACAAATCCCGAATTAATTTTAATGGATATCCAGCTTACTGACGGCACAGCTTTCGATATCTTAGACCAGTTGGATGAAATACCTTTTCGCATTATATTCATCACCGCATATAATCACTTTGCTGTTAAGGCGATAAAATTTGGTGCCCTAGATTATCTTTTAAAGCCCTTGGATGATGCAGAATTTAAAGCTGCATTAGCTAAAATTGCTACGAATGATGAAACCAATATCACACAGCAAAAACAACAGATTTCCATTTTAAAATCACAATCTGGATCTGGGGAAAGTAACTTAGACAGTAGAATTGTATTACATACCCTAGAATTTTTGCAGGTTTTGCAGCTTCGCGAAATTATCTATTGCCAGAGTGAAGGGGGTTACACCAACTTTTTCCTAACTGAAGGCCGAAGGATTATGATTTCAAAACCGCTCAAATTTTATGATGAGCTTTTGCCCGAGAAGTGGTTTCTACGTCCCCATCAATCTTATTTGGTAAATGTTTTATACGTTGATAAATTTTTAAAATCCGGTACAATTGTATTGAAAGATAAAACCGAAATTCCGGTATCAGGGCGTAGAAAAGATTACATTTTGCAGCACATTAACCACATCGAATAAAGAACTTCAATTTGTCTCTCAGTCATGAAACAGAAAGTATTAAAAATCTTGAAATGGATATTCGTTGTTTTAGTTTCATTGATTTTGATACTATCAGCTGTTACTTATTTATACATGAAAAAGCCACTTTTTGGTAAGGCTGCTGAAGGTGTAAGGCTTGAACGAATGGAAAAATCGCCGCATTTTAAAGATGGTGTGTTCCATAACCTCAATCGTACACCTGAACTTACGGAAGGTTATAGTACCATAGGCATTATTTACGATAAACTTTTTGGAGATCACCCGCGATTAAGTCCTGTAGATAGTATTCCATCGATGAAGGCAGATTTGCTGCATTTACCCATTGATTCGAACATTTTAGTCTGGTTTGGTCATTCTTCTTATTTTATTCAACTGGATGGTAAGCGCATTTTAGTTGATCCTGTTTTTAGTGGAAATGCTTCGCCAATTCCAGGTACAGTTGTAGCATTTAAAGGCACCGATCGTTACAAAGTAGAAGATTTGCCGAACATCGACTATTTAATCATCTCACATGATCATTACGATCATACAGATTATGAAACGTTAATCAAGCTCAAATCGAAAATTAAAAAGGTATTCTGCGGTTTGGGAGTAGGCGCCGATTTTGAAGACTGGGGATATAATGTTGAAGATATCTACGAGAAAGATTGGGATGAAACCCTTGATTTAGGCGATGGTTTTTTTATACATACTACGCCTACAAGGCACTTTTCTGGCAGGGGTTTCACAAGAAATAATACCTTGTGGATGTCGTATGTTTTTCAAAGTCCGACTATGAAGATTTATATAGGCGGCGATAGTGGCTACGACACGCACTTTGCCAATATCGGCAAGAAGTTCGGCCCAATAGATTTAGCGATTTTAGAAGACGGGCAGTATGATGTTAAATGGAAATACATTCACTTGCAGCCTGCAGAGGTATTAAAAGCAGCGCAGGATTTAAAGGCAAAAAGACTTTTCCCGGTACATTCGTCGAAATTTATACTCGCAAATCATCCTTGGGATGAACCTTTAGTTAAAATTACAGCACTAAACAAAGTTACCAAAATCTCATTGGTAACGCCAATGATTGGCGAGTTTGTTTACCTAAAAAAACCCAACCAAATTTTCAAGCCTTGGTGGGTTGGTGTAAAGTAGCACTTTAAGGCCTTGGTATCATTAGAACGAATAATAATGCAACCGCTACAAATACCTTTTTTTTTGGTCGGCAATTAATAAAGGTTTAAAACTGTTTTCTGGTTCTTAAGTATATTAAGGAACATTAAAATTTTAAATTGTTGGTATTGCTTTATTATATGAGATTGAAGTTAATTATTCCCTTAGTTCTATTAAGTCTGTTCGTTGCAAATTTCACTGTTGCACAATCAAAGACCTATTTTGAAAAAAAGGCAGATTCACTGACTACAATTGGTCAGCCAGAGAAGGTGATTCCTTACTTGGAGAAGGAATTAAAACTCATACCCAAAAGTGAGCCGCTTTTGCGATTATTGGGATTTTACCATCTTCGAAACAATAATTTATTAGTTGGTGAAAAGTATTATCGAAATGCATTATTAATCAACCCTAAATGCGCCAGATGTTATTTAAACATTGGCCGTATACAAGCCATAAAAAATGAGGGAACGGACGCTTTGTCATCAATAGATAAAGCAATTTCGCTCGACCCAAAAGATGCAATACTATTTGTGACAAGAGCAAACACTAAGGCTCAATTTAACGATAAATTCGGTGCCCTTGCGGATTATAACAAAGCTATTGAAATGGCGCCCGATAATGCTGAATATTATACCGCCCGTGGTGCTTACAACGCCGACAATGGTTATCATGCTTTAGCACTTATCGATCTTAATAAAGCAATTGTTTTGTCACCTGAAGGCTCTGACGCTTATTTTTACCGAGGAGGTGTTTATTATAATCAAAACCAGGTTGAGAACGCTTTAAACGACATCAACAAGGCCATTGTTTTAAACGATAAGCAAGCACATTTCTACAATGGAAGAGCATCAATTTATGCAAACTTAGGGCAATTCGACAAAGCACTGGAGGATTACACCAAATCCATAATATTGGACCCCTTAACCTATACTAGATATTTAAATAGGGCCAAAATTTATTACGAACTGGAAGATTTAGATGCTTCTTGTACAGATTATTCAACGGCTAAGAGAATACTAACAAGTAAAAAAAACTACGATCCTGAATTATTAAAAACGATTTCCCAATCCGCTGCCGATTTCTGCGATGAAACCAAGCCAAGCTATTATTACCAAAGGGGCATCGCCCAGTATAACCTGAAACGGTATGATAAAGCTTTAGCCCAATATGCTAGGGGCTTGGAGAAATTCCCTAAAAATGCCATGATGTTATCATTTAAAGGCAATGCTTATCTTGCGCTGGCCGACTATAAAAATGCTACCGCAAATTATAAAGCATCATTAGAGAACAAGGAAAACCTTCTTCATGAAATCGAAATAAACCCTCGTTTCGAGACAGCAACGAAGGGTGACATCAATCGCTATTATCATTCGTCTTTAGCATCCATTTATTCAGGTTTATCTGAGTGCTATTTAAATACCGGAGCCTTGGAAGAGGCCCTCAATTTTATAAACACCGCATTATCTCTAGCGCCCGATATTAAGGGTTTTGAGAAAGAAACTTATTTCAACCGCCGTGGAAATATCTACTTAGCTACCGAAAAATATAAACTGGCGTGGAGTGATTTTAATAAAAGTCTTGAGTTAAAAAATAATTATGCACTTGCTTACGTCAATAGGGCGATCGCTCGCGTAAGCCTTTCCGATAATATAAAAAAATCTACTTATCGTGCATCTACAAAAATAGCCAATCAACCGGCAAGTTTTGGTTGGATAGTGAACGAAAAATCATCCGTTAAGAAATCTCAGCAAGAACTACTTCTTGCTTTAGCAGACTGCAATAAGGCTATCGAGTTGGATAAAAGTCTAGGTTTTGCTTACTACGTTAGAGGATCTATTAAAGAGATTTTGGGGCGGAAAGATTTTTGTGCTGATATACTTACCGCAAAAAAAATGGGCCTTGAAATCGATGAAAATATGTTGAAAATTTGCAATCAATAACTAATTAAATATGAGATATTTCTTTTTGTTTTTCATTTTACTATCCTTAGAATCTATAGCACAAGTTTTGCCGAACTTCGTGGTACCAGCGGGACGAACAAAAGTTTTTGAAACTAAGGGCGACTTAGATAAAGATGGCATTGATGAGGTGATATTGGCTTTCAATACCACTAAAAAAATAGACCGAACAGGTTATACCAGAGAATTATTCATCTGTAAGGTAGTTAATGGCACTTTAAAACTATGGAAAAAAAACACATCAGTATTATGGAACAGCGAGGATTGTGGTTTTTGTACCGACAACGGGATTGATTTAATCATTAAAATAAAGAATAATACTCTCATTATTGAGCAAACCTTTTGGCACAATACAAGGCATACCAGTAAGTACAAAAACATTTATCGCTACCAGAACAATGATTGGTTTTTGATAGGTTCAACTTATAAAGACGATTATAATTGCGGCTATCATCATACTTTTGACATCAATTTTTCGACAAAGCAGGTACATGTGAGTTATGATAACGAAGATTGCGAAGATTCTGTTCAATTGTATCCCGCTACAGAAAAATTATTTAAATATCCTTTTAAATCCGTTCCGAAAATGGATGGATTTACACCCGGAAGAACTGAAACCAAGATCCCTAATTCTAAGCAATTTTTCTATTATTAACCCTACCTGGCAAGTCGGATAATCGTTTATTTGCGACAAATAACGGATGAATATTAACGAATAATAAACGGGTGTGAATTGCTAATGCAGTTTACTTAGTTTAGCATTGTTAAGCAAAAACATCCTTAATCTATGAGGATTAAATGTTGAATTTATAGCTTTTAGTTCTGTTAACAGCTGTTTGGTTTTAGGAACGTAACGCCTCTCATTTGATGGTACTGGCGGCGTAAAATTTCAGTATGTACATATCAAGTATGTACTGTATTTTACGCCTCCTCATCAAAACCTTGAATTCTTTTATTTAATCATATTGATACTCAAAGAATGAAAAAGATACTCATTTTAGTTTTCTATCTGGCGAGTGGAACAATCGCATTTTCCCAATCAAGTTATTCAGAAATTCAAAAGGATGTTAAAGTAGCAGTTTTAAATTATTCAGCACAGAACGCTAACTACTTAGTTCTAAAAAAATTGGTTACCGGTTTCGAAAGTGCCAAAAAATTAAACCCCGGTTATCTAAAGAAAGATAATATGGGAATTGCGATATTTCTATCAAACCAAAACTCTGAACTGGATATATTCCCTGCCCGCTATACCTTCGAAAATGATAAGATAAATTTGTCCGCTTTGCGAGATAAAAACACCAAGAAACCGAGTGATGATATGCGGGAGTACGTTAAGACATATATCGAGGATTTTAATCAGTTGGGTAATACCAAAATATTTAAAAAAATGATTTATAACGCGCCAGAAACTGACGGAACTTACACAGCCAATAAAACGGAACAAATTGTGAAAGAAGCTTATGCAACTACCTTTGTACGTGGCAACGATACCTGGATGTATGCGATGAGTACAGGTAACCAGGGAATTATTTTGTATGCTTTTAAAATGACCATTTCTGGTGAAAACTTGCTGGATAAAAAGAACAGAGCGCAAGCAAATAAAGTAAGTTTTCCGATGTATTAGGCTAAATTTCGTTTAAATATTCTATCTAAAATATGAGATCAACACTTCAATTGGCTATCCTTTTATGTTTGGTAATAAAAGTAACAGTCGCACAGCCTCCTACTATATCAGCACCAAAAAACAAAGACAAGAGCTTCTCTAACAATAACATCCTTACCATGGATGATATGGTTTTCGACCAGTTGATTACACAGGTTAAACCTACAGCCTTAGATACCAACAGCATCCTGATATACGACTCAAATGGCATATTGAAATCGATGAACTTGAAAACCAAAAAATAAACTGGGAAGTAAAAGCATCGGATGCTGACCGGCACATTAGCGGAAATAATAAATTTTATATAGAAAACGGAACGGTATATATTCCTTTTATCAATGGCGAAATCTTTGCTTTAAACAATCAGAATGGTAAAGTTTACTGGAAATCGAGGCTGGGAATTATAAAAGATGAAATAGTACTTAAAGGGCAATCGGCACAAGTGGTTAATGGCGCAATTTCATTGAGTGCTCAAAGCAGGAATCAAAATATTTATTCAATAGACGCCAAAAACGGCAAACTGATCTGGAACTATAAGTTGGATTATCCTTACAATCACCTTCCAACCCTTACTTTCGGAAATAAAGTTTTCGCACAGAATGCTCCCTACCTTTTAAGTTTTGACGCTAAAACAGGCCACTCGCTTTACAAAACAGGTTTCAAAAAGGCTATGTATGGAAAACCGGTTACCGATGGCAAAAACGTTTTTATCCCTGATGAAAGTGAAACATTGTTTGCAATAAATCCAGACAAGCTATCCATTTTATGGGAATTCAAGCTGGAAAAAGGACAATACAATATCAAGGAAAAAATATTTACCAAAGACAGCAAAGTTTTCTTCGGCACAACCTCATCCACTGAAGCATCTGTGTATGCATTGAGCGCATCTAATGGCGAAAAACTTTGGAAAACCAACTTCAATGCGTCCATCGCTTATTTGTTAGATAAAGCCGATGCCATTTGGGGTTACACCAAAAACGGATTACTTTTTGAATTAGATCTCAAAACTGGTGATAAAAGGAGTGAGGTACAATTGGCAAACCTTCCCCTGTCTAACCTCGAGTTTTTGAACAAAAATGAAGTTTTATTTTATAGTAAAGCTGGGCTCGTTAAACTAAATCTAAAAACCAAAGAAGAATCAATTTTACTTGCCCATCAAAAGATAGATGATAATAACAAAAACGATGCATTTATCAAACTGCTGAAAAATTCGAAGAATTAAATTAAGATTTCACTAATCTAATGCAACAAATTATTATTTGATTTTAACGACAACTTTGCCTTTTGCCCTTCCACTATCAACATAATCCATTGCCTGGTTCAGCTCTTCGAAAGGAAAAACTGTATCTAATACGGGAGTTATGATACCTTGATCAATTAATTTTCCTATTTCCGCTAAATGTTTGCCATTGGCTTTCATAAATAGAAACGAATAATCAACACCGAGCTTCTTGGCCTGATTAATTGTTTTTCTACTCAAAAAGTATATGGCTAATTTTATGAACCATGATAAGCCACTTTCCTTCGCAAAGGCTGGATCTGGAGGACCGGAAATAGAGATTACTTTACCTCCCCGACTGAGTATTTTTAGGGATTTGCTGAGCGTTTTTTCATCCTGGCTGTTTAATACCAAATCATATTGACTTAGGATGATTTCAAAATCTTGAGTTTTGTAATCAATCACTAAATCAGCACCCAATTTCTTTACTAAATCTGCATTCGCCGCACTTGTAGTAGTAGCCACAGTAGCCTCCAAATGTTTAGCCAATTGAATAGCAATTGTTCCTACACCGCCCGAACCTGCTTGTATAAACACGCGTTGGCCTTTTTTAAGTTTCGCCTTTTCAACAAAAGCTTGCCAAACCGTTAAAGCAACAAGTGGTATAGAGGCTGCTTCTTCCATCGAAATGTTTTTCGGTTTCAGAGCTACATCTCTTTCATTCATTGCAATGTATTCTGCAAATGTTCCTATGCTAAAATCAGCTGGGCGAGCAAATACCTTATCGCCTATTTTAAACCGCGTTACCTTCGATCCTATTTTTACCACCACCCCAGCTACATCATGACCTAAAACTAAGGGCAAACTGTAAGGCAATAACAACTTAAATTCTCCATTTTTAATCTTGTTATCCAGCTGGTTAATGCTAGTGGCATAGATTTCCACTAAAACTTCATCTGCTTTAGGCTCGGGGGTTGATATTTCAACAACCTTTAGCTTTTCTGTTTTACTATAACTGTTTATGGTGTATGCTTTCATTATTTTTAATGCGATTATTGCTGTAAAAAAGATTCTGATTTTTTGGGATTAACCAATTTAAAGGCCAGTCTTGGGAAAAAACGATTCATCATGTAAAGCACTTTTGAATCGCCAATGCGAATCGTTAATTGGTCCTGTTGAAGCCCGTTAATTAAACCTTTAACTAAAACCTCCGTACTCATTTTCTTGTCATTTCTGCCCGCTGTGAGCTCCGTTGCAACCAAGGGTGGTAGCAATTCGAATACTTTCAAGGTACTTTTAATTATTCTCAGATGTTCTCTTAACGATTTGGTGTAAAATGCCAGAGCCGTTTTTGTCGCTGAATACGTGCCTCTTGTAAAGATGGAACATAACTCAATAAAGATGTGGTATTGATAATTGCGCCCTCAGGACGAGATTTTAGCATATCTAAAAAAAGATTGTTCAATCGGATTACTCCGAAATAATTGATGTTCATCTCATATACCGCATTTTCTAAATGTTTACTGCTGGATATTCCTAGATTTGAAGGCTTAACCCCAACACCGGCATTATTGTAAAGGATGTCAATTCCGCCAAGCGCTTCCACATCATTAAATAACGAAACAGCGTCCGTTTCATCAGTGAAATCACTTTTAATAGTAACTAAACTGGGATACAAACTCTTGACAGAAGTCAATTTATTCTGATCGCGGCCAGTAATGATCACTTTTGCACCTAAAGCCAAAAACTGTGTTGCTGCTTCAAGCCCTATGCCTGCATTGCCTCCGGTAATCAGTATTGTTTTCCCCCTTAATTCCATTTTATATATTGAATTTAGTAATTTTGCTTTCAAATTGCAAGTGCAAATATATAATAAACTTGCAAAATGCAAGTGAATTAATTTGTTTTATGTCAGCATTAAAAAGAAGATCAAATTGTCCGGTAAGTTCATCTCTTGATATTTGGGGTGATAAGTGGTCGTTACTCATCGTTAGAGATTTAATGTTTGCCAAGCAATGCACTTATGGCGACTTTTTAAAATCAGCAGAAAAAATCGCGACCAATATATTGGCCTCCAGACTTCAGATGTTGGAAGAGAACGGAATAATCACGAAATTAGAGCATCCGGATAGCAAGGCAAAAGTATTGTATAAACTCACACAGAAAGGAATTGACTTGCTTCCGCTAATGGTTGAAATAAATTTATGGGCCGAGAAATATTTTAGCCTACCCGAAGATCGCCTGGCTATAATAAGGGAGGTGAAAAAAGATAAAGAAGGGTTTGTTAAAGCAACCACAAAAGAGTTACAGCGCAACAGCAATTTAACCTAACAAAGATTCGTTCGGCTTTATCAAAAATAAAGTCCCTATTGAATAAACCAAATAAAACCTATAAACAACCAAATATGGCACTTATTAACCCACACATTAATTTCAACGGCAATGCCGAAGAAGCTTTCAATTTTTACAAATCGGCATTCGGTGGAGCATTTATATCAATAGTGCGCATGAAAGACATGGCAAGTGACGAATTTCCTGTTGAAGAAAACGACGCAGAAAAAATTATGCACATTGCTTTGCCAATTGGCCCAAATACGCTGATGGGTAATGATGTGCCCACTTACCTTGGACAGGTAAATGAAAATGAAAATCGATCAAAAATTTCTATTAGCGCAGAAAGCAAAGAAGAAGCCGATAAAATATTCAGCATTTTATCAGCTGGTGGAACTGTAGAATTTCCACTAGGCGATAGTCCTTGGGGATCATAATTTGGAATGTTTAGAGATAAATTCGGCATCGAATGGATGATTGAATATGCTGCATAATTGCTTACTCAAACTTATATAAATCGCGTTCGATACGCAAAATTCCAATCCTCGCCAATATAGGCGAGGATTTTTTTTTCAAATAATAATTCATTCTCTACAAATAGGAATTGAATTTTAACGAATAATAAACCAGCCCATCTTTTAGTTGTAGCAGTGTTATTTTTAAATAAAAATCGATAAAAATGATTGTTACAGCTCAAACCTACACGATAATACTCGTTGCAATTCTTGTTTTGATTTCCTTAAAACCACTTTATACCAAGCTAGTAAAGAAGCAAGGCAAAAAAGACGATTGGATGTTTTTATTAATTATACTCCTATTGCCTATTAATTGGTATACGCCAACTATTTTAACGGTTACAGATTGTAATCAATTTACCAAAGAAGTAGTATTGTTTCCTACAGAAAAAGAAGGAATATCAATGTCGTACGGTAGAAAAAATTATATATTCAACCATTCTAAACAAACCCTTGGCTTCGAATATTTATATTACGGCAGCGATCAAAAAGAAGATGACCACCGTGATTTAGTTATTTTTCCTAACAAAACTGCTACGGTAAACGAGGTTAAAATCGACTATGTTTTTGAATCACCCGCAAAAAGTATTTCCACAAAATCAAGCGGAGCTACAAAAACCATGTTGTATTGCGAACAAGACAATGCAGAAGATTCAGCACAATAATTTCAACCGAATTCTAAAAATCTCATGAAAAACTTAACTTTTATCTATTTAATTGCGTTGGTAATATTTTTTTCTTGCAATGCCAAAGATAAGCAACCCGAAATACTCGAAGCAAAGGGAGGCTTTGATCTTGAAAAAGTCGATTTTAAAGAGGATGTTCCCAGGCTTTACGGAAACAATGTAATTCTTAGCGATGGTATGCGTTACGACAGTGCCGAAAACGGGAAACTTACCGATGAATTGTTAAAATATAAGATCAGTAATTCGATGCTGGATGCAATGAAAATTACGGTTCCTCAAAAAGATTTTGGCTATTTGTATCAAAGCCATACTTCAGATAGTGTGGCCAAATTTAATGGCTATTATTTTAGCAACCTGAATATCCTTACTGACAAAAATAAGAAACCCGTAGCTTATCATGCCGAGGGCGAAATTTACGACCTTAAAGCCAAAAAAGCTTTTCTTGCTAAAATGAAAGAAAAGTATGGAGCTCCAAAATATTCCATTTTCATTTCTCATCATTTTAGTCAATCTTCTTACGAATGGAGCTTAAAAGATCGCACCATTCAGTTGGGAACCTCTAAGGGTTTTAGCGCCAACTTTAGCACGGATAGTGATGCAAAATCAGGCGAATACCTGCGCTTTGATTTACTGATTATTGCCAACGATAAAAAGGAGCAAGTTCACAAGGCGCACCTATATGAATTTGGCGACAAAGTATTGTACAATGGCAAATATCTTACATTGGAAGAGTTGCAGCTTGATAAAAAATCGACATTTAAAGATGTATTTCTCCTGAACTCTACAGATAAAAAATACTTTAACGATCCAACTGGTCAATATGATATTAGCCGGGAAGAGGCTGAATAAATTAGGCACACTATCTACTAAAATTATTTTACCATGGAAAATTCTAATTTTAATATCGAGCCGATCCAACAAGCAGAGATTATCTCTCAACCAAAGCGTAAAAATAAAGCTAAAACTATTATTTGGGTGATCGTGGCCATAGTTGTTATTGCTGGCGCAACCGGTTTCGCCTATTTATATGGCGGCTATAGAATGCGACAAGATATTTATAATGTCGATGGAGATGATACCACTTATCCGGCAGACAGTGTTTTTGTTGATGGCTGGGCATCACCTGAAGATTTCGCCACATGGAGAAATGCTACATTTACCATCCCGCAGTACGATGATATCCCAGTTGCTTTTCAAAGGGGAATTGTTAAAATCTTTATGGATAATAACTACTTCAGCAAAGAGAACAACGAATTATACTTTTTCACCAAAATTAAAGATCGTGCTTATCGTGTTATTGCTTATGGCGATTTTACCGGGCAGGGGGAAAAAGAAATGGCGTTTTTGCTCGAGAAATCAGATTTTGCAAGTAGCGCTATTTACATCATCCCCCAAAAAGGAAATATATTGTATTGGAAAGCACTAAGTGGAGAATTACCCACCATAAAAAGCTTTAAAAAAGGTGCGCTAATTTTCATGGATAAAATGGAACTTACACCCGCTCCAAGTGATGGAATAATTAAACAAACAAAAAGCTCTAAGTACGTGCTCATCTACAATCGGCAAACTAAAACCTTTGATGAATACTATCAATACACCGATGAAGATATAAAGAGTGCAAATGAAGAAACAGACGAGGGAGAATCAGAAGAAGCAGATGAGCCAGATACAACCGCTATTTCGGAACAGTAAAAAGGTGTTATAAATTTCGCGACTTAAGCTCTTCCTGCATCTTTTTAATGTTGCCAAGGTTTAAAATAACAATGGGTAATAAACAGATTGGAATTACAGTTAAGGGGGTAAATCCTTTTTTAAAATTCAAATACATGCTAAGCGCAAACAAGAGCACCAACATTACAACAAGCGTATAAGTGGAGGCTTTAGCTACCTTTTCGCTTTTTTGTAACTGCTCATTGCTCATTTCCGCAAACTTATTTTCACTCATTTTCAAGGGAGGTAATTATTGTATTGACAGAAATTGATTTTCTTTTGCTCAAAAATAATAAAGATCAGCGTTTTTGCAATCCTCATTTCCTGTTTAAAAAAACGAATTATAATAAAAGTTCAGCGAATTATAAATCATTAACTGCGTTTATCAATCGGGCATTAATCAATTCTGTAATAATGATTAATATAGCATTACAAAAGCCCTCAAATAATTTTGAACGGGTCTTTCAGTTTGAGTTAAACCTAAATATTTTAAAAATGACAGTTACTTACATGATGTTGGCCTTTACTACAATTTACCTGGCCGGAACTTATTTTTATTATAGACACACTGTAAAAAAAGGCACAGAGTTTAGATATAAACCTATTTTCTTACTCATCATTGGTTTGTTGTTTTTATTATCGCTTTACGGTAGCGTTACCAACCAGCCATTTAATACCATAGTGCCTTTTATTGGATAGGTCCTTAGCAATTTGCTTTAATAACACTTGTTCACAAGCAAACACCACGATTGGCTACTTGCTTACAAAATCCAGGGATATAACTTCAAGAGCTTTTCAGGAATATTAAGTTTTCTGAGAACAAATAGAAAAAAATAATGAAAATTTACACCTTGCTCATCCTGATGATGTTTAGTTTATCTTCTTGCAAATCGCAAATAAATGATTATGCCGAATTGCTTGAGAATTTGAAATACGATCCGAATAAAGAGATGTATCAAATAGCAGGAACGAACCTGTATCCTGTAGAGCTTGCTATCAACGACTATCCAGCAGGAAGAGGCCTCGCCTTTTTTGGCCATCAAATGTATTACATTGCCGATATTGGTTTACAGAAGAAAGGCCGCCAAACTGCTAAAGTCACTTTGGACTTAAAGAATTTTAAACCTACTGAAAGTGATCAGCCTATACTTTTCGTGGCGATTTATTACCATGGTGATATTGCAATGCCATCAATAGACGATGAAGAAGATGTACTGGTGCACTATGTACTCACTGGAAAAGATGTAACTGCCCAGGATATTAAAAATGGTTACATCACAAAATCCTTTTCTTTTGAAGCAAGGGAAGTTCGTACTGACTTAAATAGCTGGAAAAATTCAAAAAAATTAACGGCCAATGATGCACTTTTTCATCAGCTATATGAAGCATACAAAGAGCTGCAATCAGATTTAAATGCTGAGGACAAAGGCGATGCCATTGAAAAAATGAAAGTTGCTGAATACGAAACTGCTCAGCTGAGAGGTGCTAAAAAGGAGTGGATTTTAGAGGAGCGGGAAGCGTTATTTTCCAATACCTGGAAGTTGCTGCCAAAAGATAGTTGTAAACTAAAACTTTACGGTGATGGAAAAATTGCCACCTTAGTTAGAAAAGACGGCTCAATCATTTCACCATCAGCAATTTCCTCAAATCCGAGATCTATGCATGGCAAAACCTTCCAGGTTTTGAATTTATATTTTCATATTCCAAACAATAAAACCGATTTAGAATTAACCCGGTTCGATGCATATGCGGTCACTAATTTTGGGAAGTAAAGTTAGGGTTTAGTATTAATTATTTATGCTAGTGACAGTGATTGCCTTCCGTGCTAATCGCTGGGATTAAGTCGAAATAGTTAAAGAATAAGCAAACAAAGCATGGTTAAAAATTCAGTCGATTGAGCCTGAAATGTTTAAAATAAGGGTATAGAAACCAGGCCGAAAATTTTAAATATTTCCTAAAACATAAGCTTATTTCTGTAAAAAAATGTAACATTATAGTTGTTTACCTGAAATCAATGCTCACTGCCCTACCCGTCATCAAATGAAACAACCTTTTCTTTATTTTTGCCTGGCAATCCTACCTATTTTTTCATGCCGGCAAAAACCAGCTGGTGCTAAAACTGAGCAACTTTTAAAGTACAAGGAAGAGATTTCATTACTCTCGGCAAAACAGCCAAATAAAACAAATGCCGATTCTATTGTTCAGGCATGGAAGCAATACAATATTAACCCAATTGTACTGGCCGACACCGATTTAAATACCAAAACCAAATACAATCTGGGTAAAATGTTTGCCCGAAAAAGTCCCGATAGTTCTAAAATGTTTTTACAGCAAGGCCTTGATTTGGTTGAGCCAGGCAACAAGTTTCTAGAAATTAAGGCTAATCTCTATAACGGGATGGGAAATCTTGCCAATGCAGAACCGTCTGAACACCAGGCCAATTATTATTACAACAAGGCAGCCATGATTGTGCTTTCAGACACGACTTTAACCTTGAAACCTATGGCCAAGGCTATTATTTTACTAGCCGCAGCACAGAGCAACAAAAGTTTACAGCAATACAGTTTGGCATTAAAAATGAATTTGGCAGCATTAAAATTAATGCCACAACTGCCTCCAAACATTACCAACCAACAGCGGGTTTTAACGCAATTGATTTCATTAATTTATACCGCAAACTTCCCCAGAAAGAATGTGGAGACCTACCTCGCAAAACTAGAAAAATTGCAAGCTACGTACCCTGATGATTTTAACCCGAGGTTTTTATATGATAGTAAATTGCTTTATTTCGATAAGGCCAGTAATGTCGATTCTGTTTTAAAATACTCGCTATTAAATGCAGAAATTGATGAACAAATTTATGGGCAAAACCCAACTGAACCTACCGCGGCAGGCAACATTTACACTACCTATACCAATATTGTAACTAATTATGTAAAGGCTAAAAATTACCCCGATGCAGCACGCTACCTGAAAAAAGCAAATGAAGTGTTTAAGCAAAGTGGTAGGCTATTAGAGTACGAAGATTTGATAAGAGGAGGAGAGGCAAGCTCAAGTTATTATGCGGCAATTGGTCAAAAAGATAAGGCGCTTCAAACCGCGACAGAAGTAATAGCGCTCCAAAAAGAGAATTATGAGATAGAAAATACTCAGGCAGTGGCCGAAATGGGCGCTTTATATCAAATTCAAGCGAAGGATAATTCGATAGAACGATTGAACGAAGACATCAAACTAAATACCTTGAAACTAGAGCGAAATAAATTAACATTAGTGATTACCGCCCTCATTATTTTGATTTTGCTCATTGTTATCTTTTTATTCTATAGCATTTATAAGCAACGAAAACTCAAACAGGAGAAAGAAAATGTACAGTTGCAGCAACAATTACTAAGGACGCAAATGGAACCTCATTTTATTTTCAATACCTTATCTGCATTGCAAAGTTTTATTCGGTTGGATGAAAAGGATGAAGCGATTAAATACCTCAATCAATTTAGCAGGCTATTGCGAAGTAGCCTTGAGTTGAGTCGTGAGAAGTTAGTTCCTCTTAATCAGGAAATAGAAACACTGGAAAATTATTTGAGTTTACAACGAATGCGCTATAGTAACATTTTCAATTTCGAGATCAATATTCCGGAAAATGAAGATTTGGAAATGATTATGCTTCCGCCAATGCTGATACAGCCTTTTGTAGAAAACTCGATTTTACATGGCATTAATTTGAGCGATAAAGATGGCTTTGTAAATGTGAATTTTTCCATTGCTGACCAAAATTTAACCGTCTCCATCACCGATAGCGGTAAAGCTATTAGTGAAAACATACCTCAGAATCATCAATCACTTTCAGGTATCATTAGCAAGGAAAGATTGCAACTTTTAGGCAAGGAACGTAATCAAAATGCCGGAATTACTCAAAACAAAACAACCACTGGCGGCACAGTTGTCTCTCTAAACATTCCGATTAGCCAAAATGAATCTATGGGTAAATATTAATTCTGCAAGCAGCAATAGCATCCATGTTCGTTAGATATTTTCATATCTACTGCGAATAATAATTCAAACCCTGCGAATGATAATCATCTGGATATTTAAAGTTATTCCTTTTTATATTTAAGTGGAAATACTATTATAACCCTTAGATGAAGATAAATCTCCTACTTTTTTTTGCATTTTTTTTATGCGCCTGTAATGGCCAAAAGGTACCGCAAAGCGAATCGGCAAAAAAGTTCATTGCCAAATTACAGGCCATGAACTTTGATGAGTTAAAACGTCAATTAAAAGCAGATACCGCAGAACTTAACCAGCTTATAAAAACGGCAACATTCGAAACGCAATTAACTTCACATATCTCACCTGGTCAACAAGAAAAAGCAGAAAAACCTGTAGCCGAATTTTCAATAAACACTGATACCGGCAAAGTTGCGCAGCTGTTTAATGATTATTGCAAGCAACTATTCTTTAATCAAGATTTTAACGACGATGCCCAACCCGAATTTGAATTCGAAAGTCGCTACAACTTAACCGAAAATAATCATGTTTTGGAACAAAAAGACAGTCTGTTTAAACCCTATATTTCAACTATAGCTATAGGAGAAAAAGTGTACTATTTCAATGGAAAAAGTATTCCTAAAAAGCAAATTGGCTTGAAACGGATTGATAGCATCGAAACAGATATCAGCTTAAAAATACCATTGGAATTTCAGAAATTTAAATTTTCAAAATCAGATAAAAATTTCCTTTTTCAAGATGAAAATATTATTGTGGAGCGTGTTAGAAGTAACCTCGCCGAGCTAAAAATTCCATCAATATTGTACAGTAATATTATCGGATATCAAGCCTTCAACGCTCAAAATATTCGGATGAATACCAGTGCTTTTAGTTCCAATCCAATCCTTGAAATAAAAGCCGGGGTGAAAAACGGTTTAAATGATTTGTTGGATATTTTTACCAAGGTACTTAAAGAGGGTAATGAGAGGAAAGCCAAAGAGGTGCTCAATAATATCAATCAAAATCATTTGGATGCAAGAACCGACATGATCGAGTTTAAGAGTTTCATCACCAATCTATCTCAAAACAAAGCAATGGGCGATATTGATTTATATAAAAAGATTGCAAGGATCGGCCGAAAGGTGATTGAGCCTGCACATCAATTTGTGATTCTTGAATTTCCCGATGACATCAAAACCATAGAAATATTTGTGGCGACCAAATACCGTGACCTCAAAAATAAAAAGATGGTAATATTCATTAATCATCGTCGCGACACAAAATTTTTCGATACGGCAAACCCCAACATCGTTTACACGGCTTTTATAGCAGGAGAAGGGCGCAAATACGGCATATCTAATCAAAATGGAGATAAAATAATCGAAGCTCGATATGAACAACTCCAACAGTTAAGCAATACTTATTTCCTAATCGATGAGAAATTATTCTGGCTAAATGTCAACGATAAAAAAATGGTCTCTTTACCGCAGTTTCAGGGTTTTGATCAAACACTAAAACCTGGTTACGATGTTTTTGAAAAAACAATTGGAGATAGAACAGCCTACGGCGTGGTGCTTAATCGAGAGAAGGTAATTTTGCCTTTTGAATATTCACGATTTGATAAGCATGACAGGCTCATCATTGCCCACAAACATACTGGAGAAGATGAACTATATAACCTCAATCTAAAAAAACTGCCAAACAAAGGCATAAAACAAATTACTGCAATTGATGAGTTTATTGCATCTGATCTAAAATATCCTAAACTTTTTGTGGCTGAAGATGGAAATAATAAAAAGGCTTTAGTTAATGAAGATATCCAGATATTAACCCCTTTTAAATACGAATTTATTGATCCTTTTTTTGAAATAAGCGGATATTATGTAGCTGGAATAAGAACTGCAGATGGCAGTAATTACCTCTACGGAATAATAGATAATAATGGTAAAGAAGTGGTGCCATTTATATTTTGCAACATTGATGATGAACCCGATAAAAATGGAAAATTTAGGTTCTGTTTAAAGGATAAATACCAATCGATGGATTTTAAATTATTTTTAAAGAATTATGGATATTAAAGTATGCTAAAGATGAAAGCACTAAGTTTTATCACCTTGTTAGTTTGTTCTTTTGGCAACCTTTTCGCACAAGAAACCCAAGCCGATGATAGTATTTTGCTGCCTAAGGTATTACAGCAATTGGGCCTAAAGACTGAAGATATTAACACGCAATTATATGCAGAGAAAGTTTTACCAAATGCTAAAACACAAGCGGCAGTGGTAGTTGCTAAATACCGAAAAAATGAACCCGACGGCTACGGTAATTTCTATGCAGAATATGATGTTTATGTGTTAATTGTTAACAATACAACGGGCAAAATCTTGTATAAATATTTCGAAGAAGAAGCCCTTATATCTGATGCCATTCGGCTAACGAGCATCAATGTAGATACAGGAATTTTCACTTTGAACAGCGAAACCCGTGCTTTCGGCATTGAGGCACATTATTCGGGCAGCAGCCAACCAAACCCACACCATCATACCGATTTGTCGCTATTTATCAAAAACAATAAGTCGTTAAAAAAAGTGCTTAACAATTTTACTACACAAACATTTGGTGGGGAGTGGGATATGAAGTGTGTAGGAGAATTTGAGGACGTGAACTCCACAATTATTATCGACAACAAGAATAAAAGCAAAAACTTTAATGGCTTAATCGTTAAGGATAAGATTACCAAAACCATAGGAAGGGTAGTTAATGACGAATGCGAAGAGAAAAAAACCGTTTCAATTAAGACAAGGAAACTGAAATACAATGGAATGGAATATAAATAGGCTATTTAAAACAGAAGGGAAAATTTAAGAAATGAAACGATTTTTTAAAGGATGCCTCATAGCAGTTGGTGTATTAGCACTATTAGCAGCCCTATTTATTGGATTAGTCTGGTGGTCTATGCAGCGTGGTAAGGCAAATGCAGAAAGCGATGCCGAAGCGCTATCAAAAGCTTGTGATACGGCTAAATACATCACCGAAAATCCACAACTAACATTCTTAAAATTTACGCCAAAAGAGCTTCAAACCCTACGGTTTCAAATTTTAAGAGACGGCAAAATAACCAACGATACTTCGGTTAAAACAGCATTTAAAGACAAGGAAAATTTGAAGATCAACTTTCCATACAAAAAGTTCCTAAAAACGGATACGATTATTTTAACAACCCAAAACCAGCTTAAATACTACGTGTCTGGTTATGGCCACTACGCCTATCTGCACTATGGAATGTTTGGCTATGTAGGCTCAAGCGATTGCCGTTTTTCCGAAAATTGTGTGATAAACAATGTGGCATCAACTGGAATAATAGAGAAATTTGATGGTTGGTTAGATCCAGAAAAATCAAAGCATATTCGTACGATTCAACCTGTCGCAGCAGAATATGAAGCGTTCGCTGCCAGGTGCAAAATTAATTTAAAAGAGGCTGAACAGATCTTCATTAACAATCGAAAAAACGAACATCTTTACTCTATGCTTATATACGGAATTGAAGTTGGACCAGAAGCTAGCTATTATATTTTCGGTGAAGAGATGGAATCAAAAAGAGATCACATTGATATTGTTAAAATTAACACCGAAACAGGCAAGATTAAAAGATATACAAATTATCCGTTCGATAAATGAAAAATCAAATCTCCAAATATCTTCTCATAAGGTTGCTGTTTCTAGCAGTTGGGCTTTGGCTTGTGTATTACTTTGCTTTTCACTTACTGCCAAGAAATCTTCAGGAGGATCAGTTTTCTTTTGTTGCCGAATTAAACTTAATCGTTGATTTGAGCCTGGCATATACCTTCTTTTTCAGCGCTTTCATTTTTTTCGAGTACCTAAAATTTAGCAAAAGGCAACAGATAAACTTAAAAAAATCTGCTTTGATGATGCTATTTATCGGAGTCGTGCTTGCGTTGGTATCAGTTTTTTTATCCGTTAAATTATGATGAGGCGGCTCAAAATTAAAACTTTTTTAAAGTTGATATTAATTGCTATTCTAATTGGGATTATGTTTGTCTTTGCCTCTAGTTATTTAGTGAAGAATAAAACCCAAAATAAAATTTACTCGGACTTAAATGCTATTCCTAAAACGAAAGTGGCCATTATTTTTGGCGCAGGTGTACGCAATAACAAACCTAGCAAGTATTTAAAAGATAGGCTGGATGCCGGCATTTCTTTATACAAGAATAATAAAGTTGATAGAATTTTGCTCTCAGGCGATAATGGCAGAGATGAATATGATGAACTAACGGTAATGAAATTATATTGCTACGAAAATGGTGTTGATACCAATAAAATTTACATCGATTATGCGGGTTTTGATAGCTACTCAACGATGTATCGAGCCAAGCATATTTTTAAGGTGGATACAGCAGTTTTAGTTACTCAGCAATATCATTTAAATCGTTGCATCTACATCGGGGATGAACTCGGTGTAAAATGTTATGGTTTTAGTGCCAATACAGGGATTTATAGGGGCTATAAATATTATGCCTTCAGAGAAAACCTTTCCATTGCTAAAGCTACATTGGATGTGTTGCGCCACCGAAAACCCAGGTATTTAGGACAAATTGTTGATATTAACGGGAAACCAAATTATACAAAAGATAAATGATGAGGTCCCTAATTTTCGTTTGACTTCTTTGGAACAATTTGGAGACGTAAAATTTAAATGCGAGGATATGAGATACCCAACAACAGTAGAAATTGCTGCCAAAAAATACCTGCACTTACTGAGCGAGCGTTAATATCAAATCCTTTAGATATGCGGAGGCTTATCCTGAAAGATGTATACTATCTTAGATTCTAGATCCTTATGTTTTATTTTCGTGAACACCAACTTTCCCACAAGTTGAATTTCTTTGGAAGAACCAATTAAAACTCTTTTAATCAGCATTTTACAGGTAAAATTTTTTAGATGAAAATTGCTCTTTACGTTGTTTTTTGATTAGCCTTTTAACATTTTGGCACAACCCTTGTAAACCAGCTGTTACATTTTACTAATCGAATTTGTTGTCTACCGCAGCAAATTCAAACTTGAAAAACATAATTATGAAAAAGACAGTTCAAATTTTCAGTATGCTTTTAATAGCATTAACAGTGATGGTTTCGTGTAAAAAGGATACCGATCCGGCAGATAGAGATTTTTTTGTAGGTACCTATAGAGGAACCGTTACTTACAGTAAAGGCGATACACGGATCACCAGCACAGATGGCAAAGTTACCGTTACTAAAGTTGATGATACCTACAGCTTCTTCTTTGGCAACAATATTCCCGATATCACTGGAGTTAAATTCCAGGAGCAGGGCAATACCTACATTAGTGTGGGTACGGGGGTAATAGGTATCACAATAGATGCCAGCACTTTGACCATCGGCGTGGCCAATTCGAATGGCAACTGGACGGCAAACGCGACCAGATAATTGCAGAAAGAATAAAAATCCTGGTTAAGTCCAGGATTTTTTTTGCCCTTTGTTTTTAACTAGCTTTACCAAATGAGTGTTGAGTTAAGAAAACATATTGAAGAGATCGTAACCCTTAACGATCAGGAATTTGAAATCATCAACAGCCATTTTAAATCCAAAAGCTTAAAAAAACACCAATATTTAATTCAGGAAGACGAGGCTGTTAAAAACATCTATTTTGTTGTAAAAGGACTGCTCAAAGCAACCTACACCGACATCAACGGCAAAGAATATATCATTCAATTTGCTATGGAAAACTGGTGGATTTCTGACTTCCAGGCATTTTATAATAATGTGAAATCAATCACCAACATTAGCTGTTTAGAGAACGTAGAATTACTCTCCGTTACCAAAGAAAACCTTGAACATATTTGCAGCGAAAGCCATAAGATGGAGCATTTTTTCAGGGTAAAAAACAGCTCTGGCTATGTCGCTTTGCAACAACGAATTTTATCACTGCTCACTACCAGTCCAAAAGAAAGATTCGAACAATTTACAAATCAATATCCGCAGCTTTTACAACGAGTTTCTAAAACGATCATCGCCGCTTATCTGGGTATTTCCCGAGAAACGTTAAGCAGACTTTCAGGCAAATTGTGATTTAACGCACATTAAATTTGTGATTCTGGTCCTTTAAAGGGCTTAAGCATTCAACTAAATTTGTTATACAATTAAATAATAGATGATGAACAAGAAAGTTTTATTCGTGCTTACGAGCCACGACGAATTAGGAAATACAGGTTTAAAAACAGGTTTTTGGTCGGAAGAATTAGCCGCTCCTTATTACGCTTTAACAGATAAAAATGTTGAGGTAATATTGGCATCTGTAAAAGGAGGTCAACCGCCTATCGATCCTAAAAGCGAAGATCCATCTTTTCAAACTGATACTACCAGAAGAATGAATAAAGACAATGTTCTTTTAGAAAAATTGAAAAATACAAGCTCCTTGGCGGAAGTAAAAATGGAAGATTATGATGCTGTATTTTATCCGGGTGGCCATGGTCCGTTATGGGATTTAGCAGAAAGCGGTGTTTCTCAAAAGTTAATTATTGATTTTTATGAAGCCAAAAAACCTATTGCCTTTGTGTGCCACGCACCAGGCGTTTTAAAAGACGTAAAAATAAACGGAGAATATTTCGTGAAAGGGAAAAACGTTACCGGTTTTACCAACACTGAAGAAGAAGCCGTTCAACTTACCTATGTGGTACCTTTTTTAGTAGAAGATGTACTTAAAAGAAATGGTGGGCTTTACACAAAAATCGACGACTGGAACCCCTATGCGGTGGTGGATGGATTGCTTATTACAGGACAAAATCCAGCTTCATCTGAAAAAGTTGCAGAAGAACTGCTGAAACTAATCTAATGAGTTAAACTGCAAGATGCAAGGAGTTTGAATGCCACATGCGTCTTGCAGTTTGCTACTTAAACGATAAAAGCATCATCGTCTTCATCTTCTTCGGGCACATATTTCTCAATAGCCTGCCCAATTGCGTTTACTTCTTCATCTTCCTCAAAAATTGGAAGCTCGGTTTTATAGTCCATTTTTAACCAAATCGATGAAGTATCTTTCTGAATCTGGATGTACTCTTTGCCATCTTTAAAAATGGTATATGAATCATTTCCCTCAGGAAAAACAGAATAATTTGTCGTTCCTATTTCTATATCAAATGGTTCTTGCATTGTTGATGTTTTTTCTGCAAAGATAATGGTTTAAAGGGTTTTTTGTTTAGGATTCGGAAATGAGCGGTCCAGTTTTATAGTAGCTTTCAGCCCCGCTTTTCCGGCCTGACCGGCAGGCGACAGTAACGCCAGCCCATGATTTCAGCAGCCTTCTTTCTTTTTTTTACGGTATGCTTGCTTGTTGAACGGGTTTTCTATCATGGCTACAGCGAAAGGCGGGACATGTTCTACGAAAAGCTACTGCTATTGCTTTCCAAAAAAATTAATATTAACTTAAATTATGGATTTCACTAAAGCGGAAAATAAGTTGGCAAGAGCTCTTTTTGAAGTTGCTCTTCAAAGAGAATTTGCGAAAGGAATGAATGAATTTTCTACCATATTGCAAAAATGGAAGAGCCAGCGCCCAGAAGATAACCGAGAAAGTTATTATGCGATTTTTTCCTCTGTAAAAGATTTTGATAAACATATTGCACGAAGATATGATGGGCTGAAAAATTCAATGTTTTACAATACAATTATCGGCTTGCTAGTTGATGAAGTTATAAATGCTCAAGATTTAATAGGCTTTACTCAAGAGCGTCAGAATGAATTACTTTCCATTTCAAAACAACACATAGGTTTCCGCTAACCAAAAAATTACTTCCTATTGTTTAAAAATTGCATCAATTGTACTACTTTACACCAAACAATTACGGAGAGAATAGAAGATGAAGTTAACGTTTTGGGGCGCTGCACAACAAGTTACAGGAAGTATGCACCTGCTTGAGGTTGGGCATTATAAAATACTGATAGATTGCGGTTTAGATTATGAAAAGGAAACTTATCAGGAAGACAACCAACAATTCCCCTTCGATCCGGCTGATATCAACCTGGTTATTTTAACCCATGCTCACATCGATCATTCCGGCAATTTGCCCACTCTAGTACGCCTTGGTTTTGATGGCCAGGTGCTTTGTACACCACCAACAGCAGATTTAGCTTCCATTTTATTGTTCGACTCTGTTGAGCTTTTTTTAAGAAAACAAATTCGGAAGCCCCGCACCAAAAGGGGCAATTTTAGCGGACCAAAACCTTTGTACCTGCATAAACATGTAATGGATACGATTGACCGTTTTGTAACCATTGCATTTAACAAACCATTTAAAGTAAATGGAGATATCAGTTTATCTTTTATTCCCGTTGGCCATTTGTTGGGTGCTGCGGCAGCAGTTTTAACCATAAATGATAACGGGGAAGAGAAAAGAATTGCCTTTTCTGGTGACATCGGTCGAGATAATTATCCCGTTCTGGTAAAGCCCGAGCCCATCCCCGAAGTTGATTATTTTGTTTGCGAATCTACTTATGGCGGTCGTTACCACACGAAAGACCAGACATTGGAAGAGCGATTGGTAAAGGAGATTGAAGAGGCCTGTATTAAAACGCCGGGGCGATTAATTATTCCTGCCTTTAGCATCGGCAGAACGCAATCGCTGGTTTTCGCTTTGAATCAAATATTCACAAAAAAACTGTTACCTCCTGTGCAAATTTTTGTGGATAGCCCAATGGCGATCCAGGCTACGGATGTTTATCGGAAACACCATAATCTAGTTAACAAGGAGGCAAAAGATTTTTATAAAACCATGGGTGATGAATTTGAATTTGAGCATTTGGCTTATGTTCAAACCATGAAAGAAAGCAAGGATGTTTCGAATTATTTCGATCCTTGCATCATCATTTCGTCGGCTGGGATGTTGGAGGGCGGGCGTATTCAAGATCACCTTTACTATAATATTCAGAACTATTATTGTACCATTCTTTTTATTGGCTACTGCGCCAAAGGAACGCTTGGCTATAAACTTTTAAGTGGTGCGCCGATCGTTAGAATTAAAGACCGCGAAATGATGGTTTATGCTACCATCCGCCAAACCGATTTATTGAGCGGCCACGGAGATCACGATGATTTAGTGCGAACGGTAAAGCAAACCGGCCATCCAAAACAGGTTTTTCTGGTACACGGCGAAGATACAAGTTTAAAAACCCTGGCCGCTACTTTGCTGGAAGATGGTTTTAATGTGGTTGCACCGGAAAGGGGAGAAGTTTTTGAAATTTAGAAGCCCTGCCAGATCCTCCCCTCTGGGAGAATTGGGTGGCGCTTTTTATCTCCTCACTTGCCCATCACCACGAACCACCCATTTATAACTCATTAATTCTTCTAAGCCCATTGGTCCACGCGCATGGAGTTTTTGGGTGCTGATGCCAATTTCGGCGCCCAAACCAAATTGCGCACCATCTGTAAACCCTGTTGAAGCATTGGCATAAACGGCAGCCGCATCTACTTCGTTTAAAAATCTAGTGATGTTTTCGGCATCTTCAGAGATAATCGCTTCGCTGTGTTTTGAACTATTATCGGAAATGTGATTTAAGGCCGCATCAAAATCATCAACCGTTTTAACTGCCATTTTTAAAGACAGAAACTCCGTTCCAAAATGTTCTTCGGTGGCTTGGTTTAGAAGTGCTTCAGGATAGGTAGATTTAAGGATTTTATAGCTTTGCTCATCGGCAAAAATTTCCACTTGCCCATCGGCCAAAGGGGATAAAAGAACGGGTAAATCTGCTAGTCTGTTTTTGTTGATTAACACACAATCTAACGAATTGCAAACGCTAACCCGCCTTGTTTTTGCATTGAAAATGATGGCTTTGCCTTTATCCAAATCGCCCGATTCATCAAAGTAGGTATGCACAATCCCTGCGCCAGTTTCTATAACTGGAATTTTGCTGTTTTCACGAACATAATTAATCAGCGACTGGCTTCCACGAGGAATTAATACATCAACAAAACCTCTGGCGTTAAGCAAAGCTTCGGTTGAGGTTCGTTCAGCGGGCAGTAAGGTTAACACATCAATGCTTATTTCATGCTTAGCTAAAACGCTATGAATTATTTTAACAATGGCTAAATTGGAAAACTCAGCATCACTCCCTCCTTTTAAAACTGCTACGTTACCCGTTTTAAAGCAAAGCGAAAATACATCTGCGGTAACGTTCGGCCGAGCCTCGTAAATTACGCCGACCACGCCAAGTGCAACCCGAACTTTTTGAATTTGAAGCTTATTTTCTAATGTCTTATCTGAAAGAATTTCACCCAAGGGACTTGCCAATGCGACAACATTTCTAATATCATTGGCGATATCTGCGATGCGCTGATCAGTCAACTTAAGTCTGTCGTATTTAGGATCTTCTGCGGGCATTCTCGCCAAATCTTTTGCATTTTCGGCAATTATTTCAACCGTATTTAAGATCAATGCCTCAGCTAAATCCGCCAACACTAGATTAATGATGTCTTTGCTTAAACCCACCATTGTGCGGGTTGCGTGTTTTGCCTTTTCGAAGTGATGTTTATAATCCATTTTTGTAATATCAAGTATCAAGCTACTGTTGCATGCTTTAGTTTTAACACCAGGGATGCAACATTTTTATAGAGAGAAAGAACTTTGCTTTG
>Ga0308159_1001725_pt1 | contig 29023 bp, 18 predicted proteins | sample PhyCR1_FD_201040 | JGI IMG/M metagenome (GOLD analysis project Ga0308159, IMG submission 201040) | Phyllosphere microbial communities from UC Gill Tract Community Farm, Albany, California, United States - DLSLC.R1 | ecosystem: Host-associated > Plants > Phyllosphere > Unclassified | place: USA...
GGCGCTGCGCAAGCTGCGCCACCCGACGCGAAGCGAGCATCTGCGCTCCTTCCTCGACGAGTGATACCAGAACCCCCGGCCCAGGCCGGGGGTTTTGTTTATATGGCAGATTAAATTCTCCGCACCGCCCCTCCCCCGCCTACCGCGTCTACACTCGAACCAATCATCCCCGAGCCATAACGAGAGCGTTATGCACAGATTGGCGCCCGTGCTTTTTTTGCTGTCACTGATGATCTGGACCGCAACGGCTGACGCGCTGACTCTGACCGATGAAGAACGCAGCTGGCTGGCGGCGCACCCGGACTTGCGACTGGGTGTCGACGCGTCGTGGCCACCTTTCGAGTTTCGTGACGATCAGAACCGCTATCAGGGTCTGGCCGCCGACTATATCGGCGTGATTCGCCAACGTCTGTCGATCAAATTGACGCCGATCGAACCGGTCAGCTGGACGGTGGTGCTGGAACAGGTCAAAAGCGGCAAGATCGATCTGCTGCCCGGCATCATGTCGACCCCTGAACGCCAGACTTACCTGTCGTTCACGCGGCCCTATCTGGACTTTCCGATCGTCATCCTCGCCCATGTTGGCGGCGCTCAGCCGCGAAAATTAGACGATCTGTACGGTTTGAAAATTGCCGTGGTGGAAAATTACGCGCCGCACGAACTGCTGCGCACTCACCATCCGGATCTGAACCTGGTAGCCATGCCTAACGTCAGCTCGGCGTTGCAGGCATTGGCCACAGACGAAGTCGACGCAGTCGTCGGCGATCTTGCTTCCAGCGTCTGGAGTCTGCGCCAGCTCAAGCTCGACGGCCTGTACGTCAGCGGCGAAACCCCTTATCGCTACCAATTGGCGATGGCCGTACCTCGCGAGAACAAGGTGCTAGTGGGAATTCTCGATAAAGTCCTGGCGGACATGAGCCCGGACGAAATCAGCAGCATTCAGGAGCAGTGGGTCGGAAACGTACTCGATCACCGGACATTCTGGTCGGATCTGCTGATTTACGGCCTGCCAGGATTACTGCTGTTGGTGACGATTCTTGCCGTGGTAATCCGCATCAACCGCCGCTTGAGCTCGGAAATTGCCCGCCGCATCGACCTCGAACAGGAATTGCGCAGCAGCGAGTATCACTATCGCGGCTTGGTGGAGAGCCTGTCGGCCATTGCCTGGGAAGCGCGGATGAGCGACTTCACCTACAGCTACGTCTCGCCCCATGCCGAGGACTTGCTCGGTTATCCGCAATCCCACTGGTTGATACCTGGTTTCTGGCACAACATCATCCACCCGGCCGACCTGACCCGCACGCAGAACTACTGCAAAGAGGCCCTGCGCGAGGGCCGCGATCACATCGTCGACTACCGAGTGATTACCGCCGACGGCCGCTGCCTGTGGGTGCGCGACATTGTCAGCCTCATCGAACATGGTCATGAACCGGTGATGCGCGGTTTGATGATCGACATCAGCGAGATCAAGCGAACCGAAGAAGCGCTGCGCCTTTCAGAGCAAAAATTCGCCTCGGTCTTCGAACAGTGCCCGGACATTCTGGTGATCGCGCGCCTGTCCGATGGCTGCCTGCTGGAAGTCAACGAAGCGTTTGAAGAACAGATCGGGCTGAAAGCCCGGGACGTCCTCGGGCAGACCGCGACCGATCTGAATATCTGGGGAATTCCGGGCGTCGGGCCAGGGCTGCTCCAGCGGTTGCAGGCGGGCAGTATCCGCAACTTGGAGATGCCTTTTCGCCGCAACAACGGCCAAGTGTTTACCGGTCTTATTTCCGCCGAGCCCTTCGATCTCGACGCTACTGCCGCGCTGGTGGTGGTTGTGCGTGACATCACTCAGCTCAAGGAAACCCAACAGCAGTTGCAAACCTCTGAAGAGAAATTCGCCAAAGCCTTCCACGCCTCACCCGACGGTTTGCTGCTGTCACGCCAGAGCGATGGTTTGCTGCTGGAAGTCAACGAGGGCTTCAGCCGCATTACCGGTTTCAACAGCGCTATGTCAGTGGACCGCTCGACACTTGATCTGGGCATCTGGGTCAATCTCAATGAGCGCAAACAGATGCTCGACTTGCTGCAGCGCGATGGCTTCGTTCGCGACTTCACCTGCCATATCCGCCGCAGTGACGGGCAGATTCGCCTTTGCGAAGTGTCCAGCCGGCCGCTGCCGATCGGCGAAGAAGACTGCATGCTGACCATCGCCCGCGACATCACCGAGCGCCATCTGATGCAGGAAAAACTGCAGCAGGCCGCCACCGTGTTCGAAAGCACTGCCGAGGGCGTGCTGATCACCGATACCCAGCAGCACATCAGCGCGGTCAACCGCGCCTTCACTGAGATTACCGGTTACAGCGAAAGCGAAGCGCTTGGTCATACCCCGCGCCTGCTCGCTTCCGGCCTGCATGACAGCGCCTTTTACGCGGCGATGTGGCATCAGTTGACCGCCGAAGGCCACTGGCAAGGCGAGATCTCCAACCGGCGCAAGAATGGCGAGTTGTACCCGAGCTGGCTGACCATCAGTGCGGTGCGCAATCGCGACAAGTTCATCACCCACTTTGTCGCAGTGTTCGCCGACATCTCCAGCCTCAAGCACGCCCAGGCCAAGCTCGATTACCAAGCGCATCACGACCCGCTGACTGGCCTGCCGAACCGCACGTTGTTCGAGAGTCGTTTGCAGATGGCGCTGAACGGTCAGCAGGAAAACGGCAGTCAGGGCGCCGTGTTGTTCCTCGATCTCGACCGTTTCAAACACATCAACGACAGCCTCGGCCACCCGGTCGGCGACCTGCTGCTCAAGGGCATCGCCATTCGCTTGAAAGAGCAATTACGCGATATCGATACCGTTGCGCGCCTGGGCGGCGATGAATTCATCATTCTGCTACCCGGCCTGCAACAGGCCAGTGATGCCGACAACATCGCCATTAAACTGCTCAATTGCTTTGGCGCACCGTTTCAGGCCGGTGAGCATGAGTTCTTCATCAGCGCCAGCATCGGTACCAGCCTGTATCCGCGTGACGGCTGCGATGTCGCCACCCTGGTCAAGAATGCCGACGCGGCGATGTATCGCTCCAAGGCCAAGGGTCGCAACCGCGTCGAAAGCTACACCCGCGACCTCACCGCCCAGGCCAGCGAACGCATTGCGCTTGAACACGAACTGCGCCGCGCCATCGAGCGCGACGAACTGTTCCTGTATTACCAACCAAAGATCAGCCTCGACGATCATCGCCTGGTCGGCGCTGAAGCGTTGATCCGCTGGCGTCACCCGACGTTCGGCGACGTACCGCCCGAGCATTTCATTCCGCTGGCCGAAGAGAACGGCATGATCCTGCAGATCGGTGACTGGGTGCTCGAGACGGCGTGCCGGCAGATGTTCGAATGGAACCAGGTCTACGACAGCCTCGGCCCGCTGTCGGTCAACCTCGCCGGCGCGCAACTGCGCCAGCCGAATCTGCTCGGACGCATTGAGCAACTGCTCAAGGACAACCGCCTGCAGCCGGATTTACTGCAACTGGAAATTACCGAAAATTTCATCATGAGTCAGGCCGAAGAGGCGCTGGCCGTGCTGCACCAGCTCAAACACCTCGGCGTGCAACTGGCGATCGACGACTTCGGCACGGGTTATTCCTCGCTCAGCTATCTCAAGCGTCTGCCGCTGGACATCCTCAAGATCGACCAGTCATTCGTCCGCGGCCTGCCCGACGATCCCCATGATGCGGCCATTGTGCGAGCCATCATCGCACTGGGCCGAAGCATGCAATTCACCGTCATCGCCGAGGGCGTCGAAACCCAGGCACAACAACAATTCCTCACCGCCGAAGGCTGCGAACAGATCCAGGGCTACATCGTCAGCCTGCCCCTGCCACCGGAAGAATTCGCGGCAACGTTTCTGCGTGTAACCGTATCGGATTTTTCGGATAGCACAGCCGAGAAACCGTCGCTATAATCCGCGACCTACTGAGGGCCTATAGCTCAGTTGGTTAGAGCAGAGGACTCATAATCCTTTGGTCCACGGTTCAAGTCCGTGTGGGCCCACCAAATTGAAAGCCGCGCTATATGCGCGGCTTTTTTGTGGGCGGGTGATCAGGCTGCTACCTCACAAACGCAAAGCTCGGAAGACTTCCCCGAGACTGTAGGCAAGTTCTGAAGCTGCGATCTTGAGCGATTTGAAACCTGTTCGGGTTTCCTTGGCTGCAATATTCTGGACACGTCGCTGCCAGGCAACGGTCGGGCTTGGGAGCCCCTTGAAAATCTGCACAGTCTGAGAGCTCAGGCAATCAGGTAGCGAGATCACGCATGGATGCCCTACCGTCTCCACTGACCGCCGGAGCAGCAAAAAACTTGCAAAGCAAAGCGCGTGTACCTAGTCTTGCTCGCAACACACCCGCCATGCCTATGACTGCAACAGCAGCCAAGCACAAATTGAGCGGGTTTTTTTTGCCTGGAGGTTTCCGGGCATGAGAGTTTTTGACAAACCTGTCATTGATATTCCCGCTCAAATCGCACTGCTCAAGCAGCGCGGACTGCAGATTCAGAACGAGGTCAGGGCTCATCGTTTTCTGGAGGCCGTAAGCTACTTTCGCCTGACTCCCTACATGCGCACTTTCCAGCAAAAGGAGGATCAAGATCATCCGTTTCGCCAAGGCGTCGGCTTCAAGGATTTAACCAGACTTTATGAGTTTGACCGCCGATTGCGCTTGCTTGTCATAGATGCAATCGAGCGAGTGGAAGTCGCCGTCCGATCGCGGATCAGCGATCACATGGGACCTTTGCACGGTGGTCATTGGTATTTAAACGCTCGACTCTTCCAGCACACCTACGATCACAAACGCCTGCTTGAGACAATTGGCGTCAAACAGGATAAGGCGAAACGCGATTATGAAAGGGAATGTCAGCGGATCGACGGCTTACAAACCAGTGATCCACGTAAGCATAAACTGAAGCACCAACGCGCCAGAGAAAGCTACGCACGTCATTATCCAGTCAACTACGACAGCCCGCGTCTCATGCCGGGATGGGCGATGCTTGAGGAGCTGACCTTGGGCGACTTATCCCATCTCTTCAAAGGGTTGGCCAAAGACGCAGACAAAAAAGCTATCGCCAGGCATTTCGGACTACCTGCGCCGTTACTACTGTCCTGGATGCATACGCTGACGACTATCCGGAATCTGTGCGCTCATCATGCACGGCTGTGGAATCGGGAACTAGGTATACGTCCTGAGTTGCCCAAAAAACCCTCGTTTCCCTGGCCTCTCGCATTGGTTCAGGAAAGTCATCATCCGAGGATCTACCCGGTGCTTTGCATTCTCAGCCATCTCACGCGCAGGGTAAGTCCGCACTTTCGGTGGGATATCCGATTGCAGGAGCTCATGCGCGAATTCCGGAGGTGGACCAACGAGCGATGGGATTTCCGGAGCATTGGCATCACGATGTTTTTTGGGGTTTCGATTAATTCCAGTCAAAAAAACAAAAAGCCCCAATGCTTCGACATCGGGGCTTTCTGTAGATCAGCACTGCTGATTTGCCATTCTCAGAATACGCTCAAGAAGTCTCACCTCTTGTAACATGCGCAACCCACCCGCCGCGCTGGAGCCTTCCCCTTTGCCCGACACCCGCCCCCCCACCCTCGACGAAATCGACCGCCAGCTGATCGCCGCCCTGCAAATCAACGCCCGCGAAAGCGTAGCCATGCTTGCCCGGCAGCTGGGCATCGCGCGCACCACGGTGACTTCACGGTTGGCACGTCTGGAAAAAGCCAAAGTCATCACCGGTTACGGCGTGCGCCTCGGGCAGCGTGTGGTTGATGGCGGGTTGCAGGCCTATGTCGGGATCAAGGTGCAGCCGCGGTCAGGCAAGGATGTGTTGCGTCGCTTGAGTGCGATGGCGCAGGTGCAGCAGTTGTGTGCGGTGAGTGGCGAGTTTGATTATGTGGCGTGGTTGCGGACCGATTCGCCGGAGCAGCTGGATCAGTTGCTGGATCAGATCGGCAGTGTCGACGGGGTGGAGAAGACCACTACTTCGATCATTTTGAGTAGCAAGATTGATCGGGGGCAGCCGGTTTGAATTTTTCCCACTGGGGTTTCTCGGTGGGATGTGCAGGCCTCTTCGCGGGTAAGCCCGCTCCCACAGTGATCGAAGTGAAGTCCAGAATCGTCGTTCTGCACAACTTAATCGCAAAACGACGACACATTGCGTCTTATTAACGTGTTCCGTACTCCCTAGAATGGCTGGCATCTTTTCCTATACTCAGACGCGTATTCCGCGTCGGGTCGCCAGCAAGGTCAGCCATGAACAAGAACAATCGCCATCCTGCAGACGGTAAGAAACCAGTCACCATTTTCGGTCCGGACTTTCCGTTCGCTTTCGACGATTGGATCGAACATCCGGCCGGTCTGGGCAGCATCCCTGAAAACCACCACGGCGCAGAAGTAGCGATTGTCGGCGCGGGCATCGCCGGCCTGGTGGCTGCTTACGAGTTGATGAAGCTTGGCCTTAAACCGGTGGTTTATGAGGCGTCGAAACTGGGCGGTCGTCTGCGTTCGCAAGCCTTCAACGGTACCGACGCCATTGTTGCTGAACTCGGCGGCATGCGCTTTCCGGTGTCGTCCACGGCGTTCTATCACTACGTCGACAAGCTCGGCCTCGAAACCAAGCCTTTCCCCAACCCGTTGACCGGCGCCTCCGGCAGCACCGTGATCGACCTGGAAGGCGAAACCTACTACGCAGAAAGCCTGAAAGATCTTCCTCCACTGTTTCAGGAAGTGGCTGACGCCTGGGCGGATGCGCTGGAGGCCGGTTCGCAGTTCTCCGATATCCAGCAAGCCATCCGCGACCGCGATGTGCCGCGCCTCAAAGAGCTGTGGAACAAGCTGGTACCGCTGTGGGACGACCGAACCTTTTACGACTTCGTCGCGACCTCGAAAGCCTTCGCCAAATTGTCGTTCCAGCACCGCGAGGTGTTCGGTCAGGTCGGTTTCGGTACCGGCGGCTGGGACTCGGATTTCCCCAACTCGATGCTGGAAATTTTCCGCGTGGTGATGACCAACTGCGACGATCACCAGCACCTGGTGGTTGGCGGTGTCGAGCAAGTGCCGCAAGGCATCTGGCGGCATGTGCCGGAGCGCTGCGCGCATTGGCCTGCGGGCACCAGCCTGAAATCCCTGCACCGTGGCGCGCCGCGTTCCGGCGTGAAGAAAATTGCTCACGCACCGCAAGGCCGTTTCGCGGTCACTGACAATAACGGCGACACCCGCGAATACGCCGCCGTGCTGACCACCTGCCAGAGCTGGCTGCTGACCACCCAGATCGAATGCGACGAAACCCTGTTTTCGCAGAAGATGTGGATGGCGCTGGACCGCACGCGCTACATGCAGTCGTCGAAAACCTTCGTGATGGTCGATCGGCCGTTCTGGAAGGACAAGGACCCGGAAACCGGCCGCGACCTGATGAGCATGACCCTCACCGATCGCCTGACCCGTGGCACCTACCTGTTCGACAACGGCGACGACAAGCCAGGGGTGATTTGCCTGTCGTATTCGTGGATGAGCGACGCACTGAAAATGCTCCCGCACCCGGTGGAAAAGCGCGTTGAGCTGGCGTTGAACGCGTTAAAGAAGATCTACCCGAAAGTCGACATCGCCGCGCGGATCATCGGCGACCCGATCACCGTGTCATGGGAAGCCGACCCTTATTTTCTTGGGGCCTTCAAAGGCGCCCTGCCCGGCCATTACCGCTACAACCAGCGCATGTATGCGCACTTCATGCAGGACGACATGCCGGCCGAACAACGCGGGATCTTCATTGCCGGTGACGACGTGTCGTGGACGCCGGCCTGGGTCGAAGGCGCGGTGCAGACTTCGCTCAACGCGGTGTGGGGGATCATGAAGCATTTCGGCGGTTCGACACATAAAGCGAACCCGGGCCCGGGTGATGTGTTCAAAGACATCGGCCCTATCGCCCTGCCCGAGTAAGAGGATTCTTCGATGCGTGTAGCCCTTTACCAATGTCCACCGCTGCCACTGGAGCCCGCCGCCAACCTGCACCGCTTGCACCGGGTGGCGATGGAAGCCAACGGTTCGGACCTGCTGGTGCTGCCGGAAATGTTCATGACCGGCTACAACATTGGCGCCGAAGCGGTCTGCACCCTGGCTGAGGTCTACAACGGAGAATGGGCGCAGCAGATCGGACGGATTGCCAAGGCTGCGGGCATGGCGATCGTTTACGGTTATCCCGAGCGCACGGCGGACGGGCAGATTTACAACGCCGTACAGTTGATCGATTCGACGGGCGAGCGCTTGGCCAACTACCGCAAGTCGCATCTGTTCGGCGACCTCGACCGGTCGATGTTCAGTCCGGGAGAGGCGGATTTGCCGGTGGTCGAGTTGAACGGCTGGAAGCTCGGCTTTCTGATCTGTTACGACCTGGAGTTCCCGGAAAACGCCCGCCGTCTGGCGCTGGCTGGCGCCGAGTTGATCGTGGCGCCGACAGCCAACATGATTCCGTTCGATTTCGTTGCCGATGTCACCGTGCGCTCGCGCGCGTTCGAAAACCAGTGTTACGTGGCCTACGCCAATTACTGCGGTCACGAAGGCGATATCCAGTATTGCGGACAAAGCAGCATTGCTGCACCGGACGGTAGCCGCATTGCCCTGGCCGGACTCGACGAAGCGCTGATCGTCGGCGAGCTGGATCGTCAGTTGATGAACGACTCAAGGGCTGCCAACCGCTACCTCAGCGATCGCCGCCCCGAACTTTACGCCGCGCTCAACCAGCGCTAATCCGCTAGCATTGGCACTTCACTGTTCTGGAAGTGCCCATGCCCGCGCCGACTCACCCTCGCCCCCACACTGAAACTCTGGCCAACGGCTTGCGCGTGACCCTGCGGCATGCGCCCGGCTTCAAGCGCAGTGCTGCCGCGTTGCGCGTGGCAGCCGGCAGCCACGACGTGCCGCTGGCGTGGCCAGGGCTGGCGCATTTTCTCGAACATTTGCTGTTTCTCGGGACCGAGCGTTTCCCGGCGGCGGAAGGGCTGATGGCCTACGTTCAGGGCCACGGCGGCCAAGTGAACGCCAGCACGCGCGAGCGTACTACCGACTTTTTCTTCGAGCTGCCTTTGCGATCTTTCAGCGGCGGGTTGGAGCGTCTGTCAGACATGCTCGCGCAACCGCGTATGAATCTGGACGATCAATTGCGTGAACGTGAAGTATTGCAGGCGGAATATGTCGCCTGGTCGCAGGATCCGTCAGCGCAACAGCAGCTTACCCTGTACGAAGGTTTACCGGCAGAACACCCGCTGCGGGGTTTTCATGCCGGCAATCGCGACAGCCTGAAAGTCGAACTGCCGGCATTTCAACAGGCGTTGAAAGACTTCCATCAGCGCTTTTATCGCACCGGGCAAATGACATTGAGCCTGACCGGGCCGCAAAGCCTGGAACAGCTGCGTGCGCTGGCCGAACAGTTTGCCGCCGCGTTACCGGCTGGGGATAAAGTTGCGCAGGCAGCGCCTGTGCCGCTGGCGGTGAAAAGTTATCAACAGGTCGACGAACCGCACGGGCATCTGCTCTTTGCATTTGATGCATTGCCGCAATCGTCTGCCGAAGCGCTGGCGTTTCTTTGCCATTGGCTCAATAGCGCCAAGCCTGGTGGATTACTGGCACATTTGCGGCAGCACAATCTCGCTGAGGGACTGAAGGCGCTGCCGCTTTATCACTTCGACGGGCAGGCGCTGCTGCATCTGCACTTCAACGCGGGTGCCGAATCGCTGAATAAGATTCGCCAACATTGGCTCGACTGGCTGAGCTTCTTCGCGCAACAGGACTGGGCGCCGCTGCGCGAGGAATATGCTGCCGCACAGCAACGGCAGCAGCACAACAGCGGTGCGCTGCAATTGGCGCGGCTGGACAGTGAACAGTTGCAAAACGGCCTGCCTGATTGCGCCGTTGAAACGCTGAAAAACATTCTGCGCGAACTCGGTGCTGTGGATAACTTCGCCGCGCACTGGCACTTGCCAGCCGCCAACCCCTTCCTGCGCGCTAACGAGCCGCTGGCCAACGCCGGACTGATCCGCGGCCAGACCAGCGCGCATCGCGGCTTGCGCACGTTCGCTCAGGACCGCTCGCGCGGCCGCCGCGAACGCTCGCCGATGCAGTTCAGCCAGGCAGTACCGGGCAACGGTGATGAAGGCGCGATTTATCTGCGTTGGCAGGTCGGCGCCGCAGCCAGCATAGATCTGCAAGCGCGACTGCAGCGCAGCCTTCAACAGATCCGCCAAGATGCCAGCGAGGCCGGGGTCGAGCTGTCGTTCAGCGCAACGGGCAACCAATGGCTGCTGAAACTCACCGGCTTGCAAGAGCCCATGCCCAGCGTGCTGGAGCATGCGCTGAAATGTCTGACTTCAATCTCAGCCGATTCCCCGCGTGGCGAGCCGGAATCGCCGTTGATACCGATCCGTCAACTGCTCAAGGCTTTGCCGGAGAGTTGCCTGGAGCCTGTCGGCGCATCCGCTGACGCTGCGAATCTGTGGGCAACTGCACGTTGGGACGGGCTCGCGCTGGGTTTCAACCAGCAAAGCCAATCTGCCATGGGCCTGGCCTTGAGTCGCATCCCCGGCCAACCGGATCATCAGTTGTCTGCGCCTCGCGCCATCAACGGCCAATACCTGTGGCAACACATCGATACGGCATCCAGCGAACACGCCGTGCTGCTGTACTGCCCAAGCGCCAGCCAGGACCTCTCAGATGAAGCCGCCTGGCGATTGCTCGCTCAATTGCTTAAGACGCCGTTCTATCAGCGCCTGCGCGTCGAGTTGCAACTGGGCTACGCGGTGTTCAGCGCCGTGCGCCAGCTCCATGGCCGCGTCGCGCTGGTGTTTGGCGTGCAATCGCCCGACGTGCAGCCTGACGAACTGCTCGAGCACATCCAGCACTTCCTCAACAGTCTCCCGACGCTGATTGAGCAGATGAATGAGGCCAAACTCAGCCAGCAACGGCAAAGCCTCGCCGATCAGTTCGACGCGGCTGATCTGGACTTCAAGGAAGCCGCCGAGCTGCTCTGGCAGGCCCGCCTTGCCGGTCATTCGTCGGATTATCTTGAACGGTTGGTCGCGGCCATCGGCGCGCTGGACTACTCGACACTGATGGGTGCTGCCCAGCGTCTGCTCGACGCCAAGGAAGGCTGGCTCTGCCTCGCCAGCGCTCCAGCTCCCGCCGCCCCCTGGCAAGCACGGAAATGATCATTACCAAGGCTGCAAGGAGCTTTCTCAAAGATTCACGGGTCATCGCGTTGAAATTTTGAGTAACATAGCCGCCTAACTAATTGGAACATCACCGCGCTGCCGTGGACTATACCTATGGATAGCGCTATCCCAACCACAGAAGGAGACATCTCATGGCCTGGACCAAACCTGCTTATACCGACCTGCGTATCGGCTTCGAAGTCACCATGTACTTCGCCAGCCGCTGAGTTCTGCTTACGCAGGATCGCAGTGCAACGCCTCGGCTCGCCGGGGCGTTTTATTTTCCGCGTTGAAATGATGGAGTGTTCATGTTCGTCCAGATTCTGGGTTCGGCCGCTGGCGGCGGTTTTCCGCAGTGGAACTGCAACTGCGTCAATTGCGCAGGCTTTCGCGACGGCAGCCTCAATGCCAAGGCCCGCACCCAATCGTCCATCGCGATTTCCGATGACGGCGTGAACTGGGTGCTGTGCAACGCCTCGCCGGACATCCGCGCGCAATTGCAAAGCTTCGCCCCGATGCAACCGGGCCGCGCCCTGCGTGACACCGGCATCAGCGCGATCATTCTGATGGACAGCCAGATAGACCACACCACCGGCCTGCTCAGCCTGCGCGAGGGCTGCCCGCATCAGGTCTGGTGCACGGACATGGTTCACGAAGACCTGAGCACCGGTTTCCCGCTGTTCAAGATGCTCACCCACTGGAATGGCGGGCTGGACTGGAACCGCATCGAACTCGATCAGAGCTTCACCGTCGCCGCATGCCCGAACCTGCGTTTCACGCCGCTGCCGCTGCGCAGTGCAGCGCCACCGTATTCGCCGCACCGCTTCGATCCGCATCCGGGCGACAACATCGGTTTGATCGTTGAAGATTTGAACACTGGCGGCAAGCTGTTCTACGCGCCGGGCCTGGGCAAAGTAGACGCGCCGCTGCTGGAAATCATGGCCGGCAGCGACTGCCTGCTGGTCGACGGCACGCTGTGGGACGACGATGAAATGCAGCGTCGTGGCGTCGGCACCCGCACCGGTCGCGAAATGGGCCATTTGGCACAGAACGGCCCCGGCGGCATGCTCGAAGTGCTGGAACAGCTTCCCGAGCAGCGCAAGGTGCTTATCCACATCAACAACACCAACCCGATTCTCGACGAGGATTCGGCCGAGCGCGCAGAACTCGCGCGGCGCAATGTTGAAGTGGCGTTTGATGGCATGAGCATTGTGCTGTAGCTGACGGTCCCATCGCTGGCAAGCCAGCCCCCACAGGTCTTGTGAACACCGCAAACCTTGTGGGAGCTGGCTTGCCAGCGATGGCGTCCTGCCAGACAACACTGAATCCAACGGTTGTTCCCCGGAGAACCGCAATGACCGACACCCCGCTGTCCCCCGCCGAATTCGAAGCGGCCCTGCGCGCCAAAGGTGCCTATTACCACATCTACCACCCCTATCATGTGGCGATGTACGAAGGCCGCGCCACCCGCGAGCAGATTCAGGGCTGGGTCGCCAACCGCTTCTATTATCAGGTGAACATCCCCCTGAAAGACGCGGCGATTCTCGCCAATTGCCCGGATCGGGAAATCCGCCGCGAGTGGATTCAGCGCCTGCTCGACCACGACGGCGCTCCCGGTGAAGACGGCGGCATCGAAGCCTGGCTGCGTCTCGGCCAGGCGGTCGGCCTCGACCCGGATCAATTGCGCTCGCAGGAGCTGGTATTGCCCGGCGTGCGTTTCGCCGTCGACGCGTACGTCAATTTCGCCCGCCGCGCCAGTTGGCAAGAGGCCGCCAGCAGTTCGCTGACCGAACTGTTCGCGCCGCAGATCCACCAGTCGCGTCTCGACAGCTGGCCGCAGCATTACCCGTGGATCGACCCGGCCGGTTACGAATACTTCCGCACCCGCCTCGGTCAGGCGCGGCGGGATGTTGAACACGGTCTGGCGATCACGCTCGAACACTACAAGACCCGCGAAGGCCAGGAGCGCATGCTGGAAATTCTCCAGTTCAAACTGGACATTCTTTGGAGCATGCTCGATGCCATGAGCATGGCCTACGAACTGAACCGTCCGCCGTATCACAGCGTCACTGATCAACGGGCCTGGCATAAAGGAATCAGCTTATGAGTTTTGACCGCAGCAAAGTCCCAAGCTGGCGTCCCGGCTACCGTTTCCAGTACGAACCGGCACAAAAAGGCCACGTGCTGCTGTACCCGGAAGGCATGATCAAGCTCAACGACAGCGCCGCGCTGATCGGTGGCTTGATCGACGGCGAACGAGACGTTGCGGCGATTATTGCCAAACTAGACGAGCAGTTCCCCGGCGTGCCTGAGCTCGGTGACGATATCGAGCAATTCATGGAGGTTGCCCGTGCACAGCACTGGATCGAACTTGCCTGATCTGCCGGCCAAACCTGAAGTCGGCCTGCCGCTGTGGCTGCTCGCCGAGCTGACCTACCGCTGCCCGCTGCAATGCCCGTATTGCTCCAATCCGCTGGACTTTGCTGAGCAGGGCAAAGAGCTGACGACCGAACAGTGGATCAAGGTCTTCCGCGAGGCACGGGAGATGGGTGCGGCGCAACTGGGCTTTTCCGGTGGCGAGCCGCTGGTGCGTCAGGATCTCGCCGAGCTGATTCACGAAGCACGGCAACTGGGTTTCTACACCAACCTGATCACCTCCGGCATTGGCCTGACCGAGCAGAAAATCAGCGACTTCAAGAAGGCCGGGCTTGATCACATCCAGATCAGTTTCCAGGCCAGCGACGAGCAAGTGAACAACCTGCTCGCCGGCTCGAAAAAAGCCTTCGCGCAGAAGCTGGAAATGGCCCGCGCGGTGAAGGCGCATGGTTACCCGATGGTGCTGAACTTCGTCACCCATCGGCACAACATCGACAAGATCGACCGCATCATTGAGCTGTGCATTGCGCTGGAGGCCGACTTTGTCGAACTCGCGACCTGCCAGTTCTATGGCTGGGCGCAGCTCAATCGCGTCGGTCTGTTACCGACCAAGGAACAACTGGTGCGCGCCGAGCGCATCACCAACGAATACCGGGCGAAGCTGGAAGCCGAAGGGCATCCATGCAAGCTGATTTTCGTCACTCCGGATTACTACGAAGAGCGCCCGAAAGCCTGCATGAACGGCTGGGGCAGTATCTTTTTGACGGTGACACCGGACGGCACCGCCCTGCCCTGCCACGGCGCGCGTCAGTTGCCGGTGCAATTTCCCAATGTGCGCGATCACAGCATGCAGCACATCTGGTACGACTCGTTCGGCTTCAACCGCTTCCGCGGTTACGACTGGATGCCCGAGCCGTGCCGCTCGTGCGACGAGAAGGAAAAGGATTTTGGCGGCTGCCGCTGCCAGGCGTTCATGCTCACCGGCGATGCGAGCAACGCCGACCCGGTGTGCAGCAAATCCGAACATCACGGTGTGATCCTCAAGGCCCGCGAAGAAGCCGAGAGCGCCACGCAGACTATCGAACAACTGGCCTTTCGCAATGAACGAAACTCACGCCTCATCGCCAAGGGCTGAGCCCTTCAGCGCTTCGCAAGCCGTCGCCGCCGGCGTGGATTTCGCCGAGTTGCAGCTCGGCGCTAACGGCCTGTTCTGGAATGAATATCGCCCGCTGGATGCCGCGTGCCGGATCTGGCACTGGCGCGATGGCGTGACGCAATGTCTGACGCCGGATGGCTTCAGCGTGCGCAGTCGCGTGTACGAATATGGCGGTGGTGCGTTTTGTCTGACGCCTGACGGGTTGGTTTTCGTCAACGAGGCGGACCAGCAGTTGTATCGGCAAACCCTCAATGGTGCGCCTGAACCTATGACGTCCGGTGAATGCCGGTTTGGTGATTTGCAGTTTGCGTGCGGGCAGATACTGGTGGTTGAAGAGCAGCGCGATCGACACCGATTGGTGGCGGTTGATCTGGCTGACGGTGTTCGGCACGTATTGGCTGAGGGCGCAGATTTTTATGCATCGCCCCTCCTGAGCCCGGATGGGCAGCGCCTGGCGTGGATCGAGTGGAGCCGGCCGCATCAGCCGTGGACCTCAACCCGGTTGATGACAGCCCAGCGCTTGCCCGATGGCGGATTCGCTTCGCCGCGCTGCGTGGCCGGCGATGACATCGAAGAGTCGATTCAACAACCGCGCTTCGATGACGAGGGTCGCCTGTATTGCCTGACCGATCGCGGTGGATTCTGGCAACCGTGGGCGGAAACTGTCGACGGTCTGGAACCATTGGTTGCCGCCCAGGCCGACCATGCGCCGGCACCCTGGCAACTCGGCGGCTGCACCTGGCTGCTGCTTGGTGATGCTTTCCTGGCCAGTTGGAGCGAAGGCGGTTTCGGTCGTCTTACTCTTGGCGATGTAGATTTCACTGGTAAGTACAGCCGCTTCCGTCATCTGGCCGCAGATCAGCAAAACATCTACTGCATTGCTGCCTCGCCGATCAGCCCCTCGGCGATCATTGCCATTGATCGAATGACGAACGAAGTTACCGTGTTGGCCGGCGGTATGGCGCCGTTGCCCGCAGAACGCATCAGCCGTCCGCAAACCCTGCGTTATCCAAGCGGTTTGGGTGAGGCACGCGGTTTCTTTTACCCGGCCATGACCGCCGAGAAGGCTCCGCCACTGGTGGTGTTCATCCACGGCGGCCCGACATCGGCCTGCTATCCGATGCTCGATCCGCGCATTCAATACTGGACGCAACGCGGCTTTGCCGTCGCCGATCTCAACTATCGCGGCAGCAGCGGTTACGGCCGGCAATATCGCCAGGCGTTGCATTGGCGCTGGGGTGAAGTGGATGTCGAGGATGCGTGCAACGTCGTCGCGTATCTCGCCGACCAAGGCTTGATCGACGGGCAGCGCGCGTTCATCCGGGGCGGCAGCGCGGGTGGCTACACCACGTTGTGTGCGCTGGCGTTCAAGCAAGTCTTCCGCGCTGGCGCGAGTTTGTACGGAGTCAGCGACCCGGTGGCATTGGGCCGGGCGACGCACAAGTTCGAAAGCGACTATCTCGACTGGCTGATCGGCGATCCCGAGCAGGACGCCGAACGCTATGCCGCCCGCACGCCATTGCTACACGCAGACCATATCCGCGTGCCGGTGATTTTCTTTCAGGGTGAACTGGATGCGGTGGTGGTGCCGAAGCAGACCCGCGATATGGTCGCCGCACTTGAACGTAACGGCATCCCGGTCGAAGCACACTACTATGCCGATGAACGCCACGGTTTCCGTCGCGCCGTTAACCAGGCGCATGCGCTGGAAAAGGAGTGGCAGTTTTATCGGCGGGTGATGGGATTGGCGGACTGATCACCGCGCCCCGTTCAAAACCGAGTAGCCCCATTCGCGAGCAAGCTCGCTTCCACAGGTTTTGTGTTGATAACACGATCAAATGTGGGAGCGAGCCTGCTCGCGAAGGCGATCTATCTGGCGCCGCAGTACTCAGCGCTTGGCGATGATATATACCGCATGCACGATCCCCGGAATGTACCCGCACAGTGTCAGCAGAATGTTCAACCAGAACGCCCCGCCAAACCCGACCTGCAGAAACACACCCAGTGGCGGCAACAGAATAGCGATGATGATGCGAATAAAGTCCATGGGGCAGCTCCTGAATGGGGGTTGGCTCACTTGAGCCATACAAGCTAATCGACCTGCGCCGTTCGTCAGGGTTCAGTGCGTCTGCCATTTCATCGCCACTACCCACAAAAAAAACGCCCCACGCCAAAAGCAATCAGGCGTGGGGCGTGCGTTATACCGCGAGACGGTTCTGGAAATCGGGTGGGAAATGTCAGCTCAAACGGCAATCCCTTTGCGGCATTGCAACTGTGCCGTGCGCACTCGCGAGAACGCGCGGCCCAGACGCAGGAGCATTTCGTCGATGTTGGTTTTGCTCACGGTGAGGGCGGGGGTGAAGCGCAGGCAGTTGGCCTGGGGCGCATTGAGCAGCAGGCCTTCGTGCAGGGCGGCGTGGACCACGGCATTGGCGCAATCGTCTGACAGGGTCAGTCCGTAGAACAAGCCTTGGCCGCGCAGATCGCCGTGATCGTAGCGGTGCGCCAATCGCGCCAGGCCTTCGCGCAGGTGCTGGCCGTTTTCTCTGACGTGAGCGAGAAAGCTGCGGTCCTGCACGCTGTCGAGTACGACCAGGCCCGCCGCCGTCATCAACGCATTGCCGTGATGGGTGCCGCCCAACTCACCCGCGTCAAAACAACAGGCCTTGCCCCGGGCCAGTAATGCTGCCAAAGGCACACCGCCGCCGAGGCCTTTGCCGAGCACGACGATATCGGCGCGCACGCTGTAGGACTGTTCGGCGAGCAAGCTGCCGCAGCGGCCGATGCCGGTTTGCACTTCGTCAAGGATCAGCAGAATACCCAAGTCACGGCACAGCCGTTCGACACCTTTGAGGTAGTGCTCGCTGGCCGGAATCACGCCGGCATCGCTCTGGATCGGTTCGAGCATGATCGCCACGGTCTGCGCATCGACCGCCGCATGCAGCGCCGGCAAGTCGTTGAACGGTACCTGATCGAATCCCGGCAGCAATGGCGTGAAACGATTCGCCAGGTTGCAGCTGTCCGAGGCGGAGATCGTCGCCAGACTCCGGCCGTGACAGCCCTGCCTGGCAACAATGATTCGCGAAGCACCGCCACGATGCAGTTGACCCCACTTGCGCGCCAGTTTGATCGCCGCTTCACAGGCTTCGCTGCCGCTGTTGAGCAGATAGGCCTGATCACTGCCGGTGCTGGCACACAGACGCTCGGCGAGGCTGAGCATGCCGCGATTGTGCAGATTGAAACCGGGGTTGATCAGCGCCTGCGCCTGGTTGGCGATGGCTTTGACCAGCGCCGCCGGACTGTGCCCGAGACTGTTGGCCCCGCCGGCCTGGGAAAAGTCGAGATAGGCACGGTCCTGGCTGTCCCACAGCCATGAACCCTGCCCGCGCACGAACACTTGCTGTGGACGCTGAACGCTGGGCATCAGACGCTCGGCGCCGAGATCACTGCCAGCCTCGGGTGCGTCGTTAGCCATAAGGAGATCATCGAGATTCGGCGCCTGGCGCCGCAGATTGAACAGATTCACTGAAAAACACCCCGCTTGAGGTGTTTTGAACTGCCTATGCAAACTCTGTCGAAGCGAACGCTGATCATCGCGCTTTCTGACCCTGTAAGCCCTGTGAATGCGGTTAGACTAGGCTCACCGAAGGCTTCGGGCCATTTCGATTTATCAGCCATTTCGATAAGCGTTACTTATGGATTTCAAACAACTGCGTTATTTCGTCGCGGTCTACGAAGAGGGTCATGTCGGCCGCGCTGCCGAACGCCTGTCGATCTCGCAACCGGCACTATCACAACAGATCCGCCAGCTCGAACAGAACCTCGACGTCACCCTGTTCGAGCGCAGCAGCAAGCGCCTGCTGCCGACACTCGCCGCGCACACTTTGTACAACCACGCGTTGCCGCTGCTCGACGGCTTGCAACGGGCGCGCGAGGCGCTGGGCAATTTCAAGGGTCAGGCTTTGCGTACGCTGGCGATCGGCGTGCTGCAAACGGTGCACACCAGCCTGATACCGCAGATGCTTGAGCGGGTGCGCAAGGCGCAACCGCATCTGGTGGTGCAGATCTACGAGCTGACGGGACTGGAAATCGAACGGCGTTTGCTCAACGGTTCGCTGGACATCGGCATCAGCTATCTACCCCCGCGCCAACCGGGTCTGCACGGTGTCATGCTCTATGAGGATGAACTGACACTGGTGATTCCGGCAGACCATCCGTTGCGCGAATTCAAGAAAGTCTCGATGCGCCAGGCCGCCGAACTGCCGATGTTGCTGCTGGGTGAGGAGTTCCAGATCCGCCAGATCTGGCAGGCGCAACTGGCCAGCCTCGGTCGGCGCCCGCAGGTACAGGCAGAGCTGAACAATATGGTGGGAATTCTCGACAGCCTGCCGCATACCCGATTGGCGACGGTGCTGCCAGGGCAATCACAGCGGCAGTACGACGATGAGGATCTGCTGTGGAAGCCGCTGAGCGAACCGCGGGTGCCGCTGAAGGTCGGCCTGGTGTGTCGCGATGTGCAACGCCAGCAGGCGTCGTTGGCGCTGCTGCGCGGTTTGCTTGAGGAAGTGCTGGAGCGCGAGGCGAAACCGGCGCTGGATCCGCTGGCCTGAAACTTTTCTTCAGGCAAAAGAAAACCCCGCCGAAGCGGGGCTTTGCAGACTGTTTCCCTGACATCCATTTCACTCCGCCACCCTGGCAGAATCCTACGTGTCCATGTTGTTGCTTTGCGCTTCCTGCGCGACGTCCATGAAATGTAGATTAGCCGTGGATCCAATTGGCGACTATGGGAGAACAGCAGCACGTCATGTAAGCGAATGCTTACATGACGCTATCACATCAGAATTGCGCGGCATCCAGCAGGAACAACGACTCGCTGCCGGCCTTCACTGAAGCGCTCAACGAGTGGATGCGCGGCAGCAAACGGGCGAAGTAGAAGCGTGCAGTGCCCAGCTTGCTGGCGTAGAAATCATCCTGCGCTTCTTTGCCCAGCGCGGCTTTGGCCATCAATGCCCACATGTAGGCATACGCCGTGTAACCGAATGCTTGCAAATATTCGACAGAGGCCGCGCCGATTTCGTTCGGATTATTTTTCGCCCGGTCCAGCAGCCATGAAGTCAGCTCGTCCAGGGTATCGACTGCGTCGTTCAGCGGCTTGGTGAATTCGCCCAGATCGGCGCTCGCGGTGGCGGTGAAACGGCGAATTTCATCGGCAAACAACTGATAAAACGCACCGCCGCTGCCGACGATCTTGCGCCCGACCAGGTCCAGCGCCTGAATGCCGTTGGTGCCTTCGTAGATCTGCGTGATGCGCACGTCACGCACCAGTTGCTCCTGGCCCCACTCGCGGATGTAGCCGTGGCCGCCGAAGATCTGCTGGCCGTGCACCGTGGTTTCCAGGCCCAGATCGGTGAGGAACGCCTTGGCCACCGGCGTCAGCAGTGCGACCAGATCTTCCGCACGTTTGCGCGTCGCCGGGTCTTCGCTGAACTTGGCGGTGTCGAGTTGCATCGCCACATACGTGGAGAACGCCCGGCCGCCTTCGTTCGAGGCTTTCATGGTCAGCAGCATGCGCCGCACGTCCGGGTGAACGATGATCGGATCGGCGACCTTGTCCTTGTTCTGCGCACCGGTCGGCGAACGGCTTTGCAGACGATCGCGGGCGTATTCAACCGCGTTCTGATACGAACGCTCGCCGGTCGCCAGACCCTGAATGCCCACGCCCAGACGCTCGTAATTCATCATGGTGAACATCGCGGCGAGGCCTTTGTTCGGCTCGCCGACCAGATAACCCACGGCTTCGTCGAAGTTCATCACACAGGTCGCGGACGCCTGAATGCCCATCTTGTGTTCGATCGAACCGCAGTTGGCCGGGTTACGTGCGCCCAGGCTGCCGTCAGCATTGACCATGAACTTCGGCACCAGGAACAGCGAAATGCCCTTCGGACCCGCCGGGGCGTCCGGCAGCTTGGCCAGCACCAGGTGGATGATGTTCTCGGTGAGGTCGTGTTCCCCGCCCGTGATGAAGATCTTGGTGCCGCTGACCTTGTAGGAACCGTCGGCCTGTGGCTCGGCCTTGGTGCGAATAATCCCCAGGTCGGTGCCGGCGTGCGGTTCGGTCAGGCACATGGAGCCGGCCCAAATCCCCGCGTACATGTTCGGCAGATACGCCGCTTTCAACTCTTCGCTGGCGTGGGCGTTGATCGACAGGCAGGCGCCGGCGGTCAGCATCGGATACAGACCGAACGCCAGGCTGGCGGAGTTGACCATTTCTTCGACCTGAGCCGATACGGCCTTGGGCATGCCCATGCCGCCATAGGCCGGATCACCGCCGACGCCGACCCAACCACCTTCAGCATAGGTCTGGTAAGCCTCGGGGAAACCGGCCGGCGTGGTCACGGCACCGTCCGCCCAGTGGCAGCCTTCTTCGTCAGCGGCGCGGCTCAGTGGCGCGATGCTTTTGCTGGTGACTTTGCCGGCTTCTTCGAGAATCGCTTCAACGGTTTCGGCGTCGACGGTCTCGGCCAGCGCTGGCAGTTCGGCCCAGAGTTTGGCGACTTCGAACACTTCATTGAGGACGAAGCGCATATCGCGCAGCGGCGCTTTGTAGTCGGCCATGGCAAACCTCGCAGGATCTTGAAATAGGTGATTCGTGGAATGATGTTTTCTGTGAGCCCGAGTGTACCTCAACAACTTTTGCGACACATAGGGTCAGGCCATGACTGATTTGTTATTTTTAGTCATCGGCGGATTCCCAAAAAAGAAGCCCGCAATCAGCGGGCTCTTTTTTGCCGCAAACCCTTAGAGCGCGAACAGCTCCGCCGGCAATTTCATAAGACAATCACTACCCGCCTCGATCGCCGCGCGATGTGCAGCGGTGCGTGGCAGCAGACGCTTGAAGTAAAACTCGGCCGTCGCCAGTTTGCCGCGCAGGAAATCCGCCTCGCCTGTGCCCGCGTCCAATTGCGCCTGCGCCACCAGGGCCATGCGCAGCCACAGATAGCCGAGGATGATGTAGCCGCTGTACATCAGGTAATCGACCGAGGCCGCGCCGACTTCGTCGGGATTCTTCATCGCGGCCATGCCGACCTTCATGGTCAGATCGCCCCACTGTTGATTCAGCTCGTTGAGCTGCACAACGAAAGCGCCCAACTGCGCATGCTCAGCGTTGGCGGCACAGAATTTATGGACGATTTTAGTGAAGCCACGCAGCAACTTGCCCTGGCTGCCGAGCACCTTGCGCCCGAGCAGATCCAGCGCCTGAATACCGTTGGTGCCTTCGTAGATCGGCGCGATGCGGCAGTCACGCACCAGTTGCTCCATGCCCCATTCGCGAATGAAGCCGTGGCCACCGAACACCTGCATACCGTGATTGGTCACTTCCAGCCCGGTGTCGGTCATGAACGCTTTGCAGATCGGCGTGAGAAACGCCAAGAGGTCTTCGGCTTCCTGACGCGCCTCGGCATCGCCGCTCAGATGGGCGTTATCGAGTAGCTGGGCGGTGAAATAGGTCAGTGCGCGATTGCCTTCGTTAAAGGCTTTCATCGTCAGCAGCATGCGCCGCACGTCCGGGTGAACGATGATCGGATCGGCGGCTTTGTCCGGCGCTTTGGCGCCGGTCAGCGAGCGCATCTGCAAGCGGTCGTTGGCGTACTTGATCGCACCTTGAAAACTCGCCTCGCCCAGACACAAACCCTGCATGCCGGTGCCGAGGCGTGCGTGGTTCATCATGGTGAACATGCAGTTCAGGCCCTTGTTTGGCTCGCCGATCAAATAGCCTTTGGCGCCATCGAAATTCAACACGCAGGTGGCCGAGGCCTTGATGCCCATCTTGTGTTCGATCGAGCCGCAGGACACGCCGTTGCGCTCGCCCGCTTCGCCTGCCGCATCGGGCAGGAACTTGGGCACGATGAACAGCGAGATGCCCTTGGTCCCGGCCGGCGCGTCCGGCAGTTTGGCCAGGACGAGATGAATGATGTTGTCGCTCATGTCGTGCTCGCCGGCGGAGATGAAAATCTTGCTGCCGGTGATCGCGTAGCTACCGTCGGCCTGCGGCACGGCGCGGGTCTTGATGATGCCCAGATCGGTGCCGCAATGCGCTTCGGTCAGGCACATGGTGCCGGTCCATTGCCCGGCGGTGAGTTTGCTCAGGTAGGTGTTTTTCTGTTCGCTGCTGCCATGGGCATGGATCGCCGACATGGCGCCGTGGGTCAGGCCCGGGTACATGCCCCAGGACGTGTTGCTGGAGCCGACCATCTCGCTGATGACCAGCCCCAGCGAACTCGGCAGCCCTTGGCCGCCGTAGGTCGGATCTGCGGCCAGGCCGTGCCAGCCACCCTCAACGTATTGTGCGAAAGCTTGCTTGAAGCCTGTAGGCGTTGTCACCACACCGTTGTCGAAATGGCAGCCTTCTTCGTCACCGCTGCGATTGAGCGGCGCGAGCACGTTCTCACAGAATTTCGCACCCTCCTCAAGGATCGCGTTGATCATGTCTGGGCTGGCGTCATGAGCACCGAGGGCGGCGTAATTACTGTGGAAGTCGAAGACGTGGTCGATCAGAAAGCGCATGTCGCGCAGGGGAGCTTTGTACTCAGGCATGGTGGCTTCTCCGTCAGCAGATTTCTTCAACCTACTGCTGGCCACCCCACCCGACAATCATTGTGCAGGCGCTGAATGCGCCGTCATCACTCAACCTGCAGCGGTGTCCATGCGCACCGCGCCACGGCGGTTCTGCCCGAACGCCATCACGCAGTTACGCCCGGCGCCCTTGGCGCTGTACAACGCCTGGTCGGCGGACTTGAGCACTTCTTCCGGCGTGCGCTGCTCGAGGCGTTCGGCGACGCCGATACTGACCGTGACCGACACCGCAGACGCTCCTGAACCAGCGCGGCGCTGGCGACCTTGCTGGTCGTCCTGCGGGCGGTTTTCCTGGTTGCGCAGCTGGATGCTGTAGGACGCAATCGACTCGCGAATCACCTCCAGATGCGGCATGCATTCCTCGAGGGTCTTGCCTGCGAACACCAGGGCAAATTCCTCACCGCCATAGCGATACGCCCTGCCGCCGCCGCTGATTTTCGACAGCTTGCTGGCGACCAGACGCAACACCTGGTCACCGACGTCGTGGCCGTGGGTGTCGTTGAATTTCTTGAAATGGTCGACGTCGCTCATCGCCAACACATAATTGCGCCCCAGACGCTGCATGCGTTCGTTGAGCGCGCGACGCCCCGGCAGACCGGTGAGCTCATCGCGAAAGGCCATTTGATAAGCCTCATGCGCAACGGCGGCGGCGATCATCAACATCACCTGACTGCACATGATGTTCAGGGTGAACGGCAGGATGAAGGTTTTCGGCAGCATCCAGAACACGCCGAGCAAGCCGACCAGTTGCGCCGCGTGCAAAGGCCGCGGGTTACGCCAGTATTGCCACGCCAGCAACAGAAAGGCCGAGATGAATACCGGATAGGACAACTGGATCAGGCTCATCCACGCGCCGTGCAGCGCCGGCCAGCGGATCTCCGACAGCCACAACAGCAGCGCCTGTGGGTAACTTTGTTCGAGCCCCAGCGCCACACTGCCGAAGGCCAGCAACACGGCGAATCGCGCAACCATGTCCTGAAACAGGTGCGTGCGTTCCTGCCACGCCGCAAACAGTCCGAACAACAGCGGCAAAAGCAGACACACCAGATGAAAGACCACCGCCGCGTCTTCACGGACCTTGCCGTTGTCGCGGTAATAATCGGTCTGGGTATCGAGCAAGAAGTAGGCGATGTACACCGTAAGCATCAGAAATAGCTCACGCTGGCGTCGGTAAACCGCGCAATACGCACCGCCTAGCAGCAGGACCAAGGTCGGCAGCACGTTGAACAGCGAAGTGAAAAATACACTGAGGTCTTTGACGTACGCAGCCGCCAGCCCCGCCAGTAACAGCAGCAGTGAGGGGAGGAAATGACTGAAACGTACAGCGGAAGAACGCGGCAAGGGTAAGCTCCGACCCGTCATGGCAAAGAGATAGCATTGTGCCTGCAGTGATGCCTGCGAAGCACTCACAATGTGATCCGGATCACATGCTGTCTCTGTAACGGCAGAAGCCCTGACTATCTGAGCGATTCAGCGATATTTTTAGCGCCGACGGGACGCTGGCCATCACCAATGATGGCCAGCGTCTGCGACATCGCCTAGAGATCGTTGTTGAACGGCAATAGTGGCCCCTCCGCCGGCGCCCGCCCCTCGGCACCGTATGGCTTGAGGTAGAGCAAGGCATCCGCCGCTTGCCGGGTGGTGATCTTCGGACTGGCCGGACGCTGGGTCACGGCATTTTCATCACCGATCTCGCCCTGCGCGATGGCCAGCGATGGGTGATCGAACGGCGCCCGCTCCCACGCCACACGCGGATCGGTCAGACCGACTTCCATGAATTTCACCAACGCGTCGAGTTCGTCGGGCGTCAGGCTGAGGCTGGTCATGTCCGGGTCGAGGTTGGACGTGTTGTGCTGATTGACCGCCGGGTGTTCGAAACCGCTGGTGTTGTTGGCATCCTCGCCACGGCGGTCGCCGCCGCGATTGTAGAACTCCATCACTTGTTTGAGTGTCGCGCGGCTGCCGTTGTGGAAGTACGGACCGGTCAGCGCAATGTTGCGCAGGGTCGGGGTCTTGAAGGCACCGTCAACCGCATCACGGAACCCGACGTTGGGTTTGAGCGAGGCATCGCAGGGGATCGCGGCGCTAAGCGGGACTTCAAAGGTGCAGACGTCGACATCCAGCGGATCGGGAATGCTGCCGCCCTGCAGCAGCCTGTTGTACTGGCGGCTGAAAGACCACGAATTGCCCCAGGCATCGGTGCCGCCAAGCGCCAGGTCTTCGGAAGTCGGACGCACGCCGGTATTGTAGAAACCGTTGTCGTACAGGGTGGTCAGGTTGTCCGCCATGACCATGCGCTCGATGCGCTCGCGCGGGTGCATCAGCAATCGGCTGGCGGCGTTGGTCAGTTCCGGCCCACCGTGGCAGTTGACGCACTTGCCCTTGCCGAGAAACAGCTTCATGCCTTCGATTTGCTGGGCATTCATGGCACTGGCGTCGCCTTGCAGGTATGCATCGAGTGGCGCCTGGTCAGAGACCAGCGTGGCTTCGTACATCTGAATCGCCAGACCGAAGAACAGCGGGAAGTTGGCTTCCATCTGGGTATACGGCGCCCCACCGACCAAGACGTTTTCCGTGGCGTTCCACAGACGTGGCTGGAAGGCATTTTTGATCAGTTCGCGATAGGTCGGACGCCGCGCGCCAGACACCGAGGCAAGCACCGAATCGCTGGAAGAGATGCGCTGTTGCTTGAGCATCAATTGGTCGAGCATGCGCCGGCCGATGTCAGCAAAGGTGCGACCACCGCAGGACATTTCCACGGCGCTGCCCGGCGGGCCTACCGCTTGCGACGCCGCCGAGGCGTCATTGAGCGCCAGCCTGACTTTGCTGGCGACGGTGCTGCGCTCGCTGGTCACATAAATGCCCGCATCGGGATCGCGATTGCCGAACGGCGAAAACCCGTTGAAGACGTTGTTGGCCCGACCGTCCCAGAAGTTGCGCACGTTGAACGCGGCGTTGATCACCGATGGCGCGTTACGCCCGGTGCTGCGCCGCACATTGATACCACCGACCTGAAAGATACCGTCGGGCTGCTGGATGCATTTGTCGAACCGCGGCTGATTGGGTTTGACGAAATTGGCGTCGAACACGCCTTGCGAGCCGACCACATCGTCGCTCGAATAGACGATCGGCGAGTTGCGTTCCAGTGGATTGCTCAACACATGGGTGGGGAAATCGGTTTTCTTCAACGTGTAATTCGGCCCGCCCTTGCCGCCGGACAGCGTCGCATAGGACGCGACATCGCCGGGAATGTCCGCTGCCACGAACGGCTTGTTGAAGATCGAGGCCACGTTGGCATTGGTGTGGGCCTGGCCGGGGTTGAGCTGGTTGGTGATGCGGTGATCGACGCCGGCGTGGTAGTGGCAGGACGCGCAAGCCGTGGCGCCGTCGCTGCCGACTTCCATGTCCCAGAACAGCGCCTTGCCGAGCAGGATCGCGGCCGAGCGGTTGAGGACATAGTCGGTCATCAGATCGACCTTGCGTCCGCCTTCGGTTCCCGACGGATCGGGTGGAACCATGCCGCGCAATGATTGCAGGCTCGGCAGCTCGGGTACGGGCGGGTCTACTTCGCCGGGCGTGGCGGCGATTGCGGTGACCGCTGTCAGCGAGAGCGGTAACCAGACGGTCAAACGAACAAGTCGACAGATGTTCATGTGCTTCACCCTGACTGTTGTTGTTATGAATTCGCCGGGCGAGAGGCGTCGTGAACGGGACAGGATTCTCGTGAGCGCCGGTTAATGGGCGCAGTGCAATTAATTGGCCATATCACCGAGAAACATTTTGAATCAATAAACCGGGGGATGCCGGCGTGCAGCCGACGTTTTCGCCGGGGAATGGGCCCCAGAATCGGGGGACAAACACCAGCGCAAAAAAAAGCCGCCGCTCCCGAGGGAGCGGCGGCTTTTCAACAGACCCGCCGAGGCTTAGTAGCCGAGTGCGAAGTCTTCTTCTTTCATGTCCATCAGGTTGTTCGCGCCCGACAGCATAGTGGCCACGTGCGTGCGGGTACGCGGCAGGATGCGCTGGAAGTAGAAGCGGGCGGTTTGCAGCTTGGCGGTGTAGAACGCCGCGTCGCCAGTGCCTGCTGCCAGCTTCTCGGCAGCCAGGCGTGCCATGTCGGCCCAGAAGTACGCCAGGCAGGCATAACCGGAGTACATCAGGTAATCCACGGAGGCCGCGCCGACTTCTTCGCGATCTTTCATGGCGGCCATACCGACCTTCATGGTCAGCTCGCCCCATTCCTTGTTCAGTGCCGCCAATGGTGTGACAAATTCTTTGACGGCTTCGTTGCCTTCGTTGTTCTGGCAGAACTTGTGGACGATCTTGGTGAAACCCTTGAGGGCTTCGCCTTGGGTCATCAGCACTTTACGGCCCAGCAGGTCGAGCGCCTGGATACCGGTGGTGCCTTCGTACAGCATCGAAATGCGGCTGTCGCGAACGTTCTGCTCCATGCCCCACTCGGCGATGAAACCGTGACCGCCGTAGATCTGCACGCCGTGGTTGGCGGCTTCGAAGCCGACTTCGGTCATAAAGGCTTTGGCAATCGGCGTCATGAACGCCAGCAGCGCATCGGCTTTCTTTTTCTCTTCTTCGTCGACGCCGTATTTGACGATGTCGACCTGTTTCGCGGTGAAGTACACCATTGCACGGTTGCCTTCGGCGAAGGCTTTCATGGTCAACAGCATGCGGCGTACATCAGGATGGACGATGATCGGGTCTGCGGCTTTGTCCGGCGCTTTCGGGCCAGTCAGCGAGCGCATTTGCAGACGATCGCGAGCGTATTTCAGGCCGCCCTGGAAACCGATTTCGGCGTGGGCCAGACCTTGCAGTGCGGTGCCCAGACGTGCAGTGTTCATAAAGGTGAACATGCAGTTCAGGCCTTTGTTCGCCGGGCCGATCAGGAAACCGGTAGCGCCGTCGAAGTTCATTACACAGGTGGCGTTGCCGTGGATGCCCATCTTGTGTTCCAGCGAACCGCAGGTGACTGCGTTGCGTGCGCCGACGGTGCCGTCAGCATTCGGCATGAACTTGGGAACGATGAACAGCGAGATACCTTTGGTACCAGCCGGTGCATCCGGCAGGCGGGCCAGTACGATGTGGACGATGTTGTCGGCCATGTCGTGTTCACCGGCCGAGATGAAGATCTTGGTGCCGGAGACTTTGTAGGAACCATCGGCCTGAGGCTCGGCCTTGGTGCGCAGCATGCCCAGGTCGGTGCCGCAATGCGGTTCGGTGAGGCACATGGTGCCGGTCCACTCGCCCGAGACCAGCTTGGTCAGGTAGGCGTTTTGCTGCTCAGGCGTGCCGTGCTCGGAGATGGTGTTCATCGCACCGTGGGACAGGCCCGGGTACATGCCCCACGACCAGTTGGCGGCGCCAACCATTTCGCTCACTGCCAGGCCCAGGGATTCCGGCAAGCCTTGGCCGCCGTGCTCCACGTCGTGGGCCAGGCTTGGCCAGCCGCCTTCAACGAACTGTTTGTAGGCTTCTTTGAAACCAGTAGGGGTTTTTACGCCTGACTCGCTCCAGGTACACCCTTCGATGTCGCCCACGCGGTTCAACGGTGCCAGTACTTGCTCACAGAACTTGGCGCCTTCTTCAAGGATGGCGTCAACCATGTCCGGGGTAGCGTC
>Ga0308159_1001729_pt1 | contig 28962 bp, 21 predicted proteins | sample PhyCR1_FD_201040 | JGI IMG/M metagenome (GOLD analysis project Ga0308159, IMG submission 201040) | Phyllosphere microbial communities from UC Gill Tract Community Farm, Albany, California, United States - DLSLC.R1 | ecosystem: Host-associated > Plants > Phyllosphere > Unclassified | place: USA...
ATCGTTCTCTGCATTCGATTTCTCTCCATCCATGTCGTGATCGGAAACGATGGATCGGAGAGGCGCGCGGGCCGTCGAACCGTGCCCTGCAGGGCCATGCCCGTGCGCCGCTCCCAGGGAGCACGCGGGAGACGCGCCTGGGCACGGGCACACGCACGGGCATGGGCGCAGAACGCGCACCATGACGGCGGTCAGGGACGGGAAGGGAAAACCGCTCGGGCCTCGCCGATCAGGCGAGGCGCGGCCAATTGGGCCGGTCGGGCAAGGCAGGCGGCGGAGCGCACAGCGCGCCCGCAGTCCGTGGAGGGAGGGCCTCCATCACCGGCGACACGCACGGCAGCGAGAGATCGATGAGCGCGAGGGCGCAGCCGGCGTGGCATGCGCCGCAGTCCTGGTCGATGCCCGCCAGGGAGGAGACGGAAGCGTCGCCGCTGCCCGAGGCCTCGGCATGCTGGTGCGCGTGGTGCCCGAAGTGCTGCAGCGCAGCGGCCGGCTCATGCGCGCAATAGCCAGCCGCTTCCGCCCAGGTCCACTGGATCGGCAGCAGAGTCAGCAGAAGGAGGAGCAACCAGCGGCGCATGGCCGGAAATTGTAGCGACGCCGGTGCAAGACCCGCGGCGGCGCAAGGCCATGCGGGCTCGGATGCCAGAGGCCCGGATCAGGCCTGTGCGTGGCGGCGCACCCAGGCCGCGTACTTGTCCATCCAGGTCTGCACGAACTGGCGGCTGGATTCGCCGATGTTGCCGTCGTCGTCGAACAGGCCCTCCTTGGCCTGGATGAACGCCTCGGGCTGGCCCAGGGTGGGCACGTCGAGGTAGGCGAGGATGTTGCGCAGGTGCTGTTGCGCGAGCGCGGTGCCGATGGCGCCGATCGATACGCCGATCACGCCGCCGGGCTTGCCGCTCCACACGCTCTGCCCGTAGGGGCGGGAGGCATGGTCGATGGCGTTCTTGAGCACGCCCGGGACGGAGCGGTTGTATTCCGGCGTGACGAACAGCAGGCCCTGCGCCTTGGAGATGTCCGACTTGAGGCGCCGCACGGGCTCGCTCTGGTGGTCGTCCTCGTCCTGGTTGTAGAGCGGCAGATCGTCGATCCGCACCTGCACCAGCGTGAAATCAGGCGGTGCCAGTCGGGCCAGGGCGTCGGCCAGGCGGCGGTTGAACGAATCCTTGCGCAGGCTGCCCACGAAGACGGCGATGGTGTATTGGCTCACGGGAACTCCTTTGGCGGGAATGGCGGGAAGGCACGCAGGCGGCAGTGCCGCGCTGCACGACAGGATGCCCATGATCCCTGCGCACTGCGGAGCCGGCTGTCAGGCAAGTGCGCATTCGGAGCCGGCTCAGCCGCCCGCGGCCCGCGGGGATTCGTGCCCGGCGGCGCTCTCGCGTGCCGTGGCCTGCGTGATGTGCGCGCCCGCCGGCACGTCCGTGGTCACCCACACGTTGCCGCCGATCACCGCGCCGCGCCCCAGCGTCACGCGGCCCAGGATGGTCGCGCCCGCATAGATCACCACGCCGTCCTCCACGATCGGATGGCGCGCCAGCCCCTTCTTCGGCCGGCCGTCCGCATCGGACGGGAACCGCTTGGCGCCCAGCGTCACGGCCTGGTAGAGCCGCACCTGCTCGCCGATCACGGCGGTTTCGCCGATCACCACGCCGGTGCCGTGGTCGATGAAGAAGCCTGCGCCGATGCGTGCGCCGGGGTGGATGTCGATGCCGGTCTGCGCATGCGCCAGCTCGGACACCATGCGCGCCAGCAGCGGCAGCTCCAGCCCGTAGAGCACGTGGGCGAGGCGGTGGTGGATCATCGCCAGCACGCCCGGATAGCACAGCAGCACCTCGTCCACGCTGCGCGCGGCAGGGTCGCCGTGGAAGGCCGCGAGCACGTCCGAATCCAGCATCCGGCGGATGCCGGGCAACGCGTCGGCGAAGCTGCGCGCCGCCTCCAGGGCCGTGGCGCCGGACTGTTCCGGCGTGGGGACGGAGCCCGTGCGCCGCGCGACGTGGCGCAGTTCCAGCCCGATCTGCTGGTGCAGCGCCTGCAGCGCGGCATCGAGCTCATGGGCGACGAAGATGTCCTCGCTCTCGGGGCGCAGGTCGTGCGGCCCGAGCCGCAGCGGGAAGAGCGCGCCCTTCAGCTGCTCCACGATGCGCGCGACCGCATCGCGCGAGGGAAACTCGCGGCCGGCGGGCTCCTGCTCGCGGTTCTGCGCCCTGCGCCACTCGCTGCGGGCGGCATGGAGCTGGCGGCCGAGGCCGGCGATGTCGAAAGTGGCCATGGGGGTTCTCCGGTTCTGTCCGGGCGGCCGGCCGGTGCGGCCGGGCGGCGGATGCGCAGTCCATCGTAGCCGCACGCGCGCAGGCGTGCAGGCCATGGGGCATCGGGCTCCGCGAGGCCCTGCGGAAGCCCCTGCCGAAGGAGCCGGGCACACCCGGCCCCCGGGTATCGCTTACCAGCCGGCCAGCACCGCGCCCTTGAACTGCGCCTCGATGAACTGGCGCGTCTCGTCCGAGTGGTAGGCCTTCACGAGCTTGGCCACCCAGGGCTTGTCCTTGTCGGCCTCGCGCACCGCGATGATGTTCACGTAGGGGCTCTTGGCGCTTTCCTGGGCGATGGCGTCGGTCTTGGGGTTGAGGCCGGCCGACAGCGCGAAGTTCGTGTTGATCGCGGCGGCGTCCAGGTCGTCGAGCGAGCGCGCGAGCTGGGCGGCGTCGAGCTCCACGAACTTGAGCTTCTTGGGATTGGAGGTCACGTCGAGCGGCGTCGCCTTGAGGCCGGCACCGTCCTTGAGCTTGATGAGGCCCTTGTCCTGCAGCACCAGCAGCACGCGGCCGCCGTTGGTCGGGTCGTTGGGGATGCCGAAGCGCGCGCCTTCCTTCAGGTCTTCGAGCTTCTTGACCTTCTTCGAATACAGGCCGATCGGGAAGTTGACCGTGTAGCCGGCGGACACCAGTTTGTAGCCGCGGTCCTTCACCTGCGCATCCAGGTAGGGCTTGTGCTGGTAGCTGTTGGCGTCCAGGTCGCCGGCGGAGAGCGCCGCATTGGGCTGCACGTAGTCGCTGAATTCGACGATCTGGATCTTCAGGCCGTCTTTCTCGGCGGTCTTCTTGACCTGTTCCATGATCTGTGCGTGCGGGCCGGCGGTGACGCCGACCTTGATCGGCTTGTCCTGGGCCAGAGCGCCCTGCGACAGGATGGCGGCCACCGACAGGGCCAGGGTGGAACGGAGAAGGGAGCGCTTGTTCACAGGGTCATACCTTTGGGGGGAGAGGCAGCGATGGTATCGGCCGTGGCGCCGGACTTCAAAGAATAGATCGTCATTTTCTAAGCTCGGAAAGCTTATGAGGCGCGCAGCGCGACCGCGCCGGAGCCGCCGAGCTTGAAGACGCTCACGACTTCCGCCAGGTGGGCCGCCTGCTGCTCGAGGCCGCGCGCGGCCGATGCACCCTGCTCCACCAGCGCCGCGTTCTGGCGGGTGGACTGGTCCAGCTCCGCCACGGCGACGCCCACCGAGGCGATGCCGCCGGTCTGCTGCCCCGTGGAGGCGCTGATCTCGGCGATGAGCTGCGCCACGCGCTCCACCTCGCCCACGATGTCGGCCATGCTCGAACCCGCCTCGGCCGCGAGGCGCGAGCCCTGGCCGACGCGAGCCACGCTGTCGTCGATCAGGGCCTTGATCTCCCTGGCGGCCGTGGCGCTGCGCTGCGCGAGGCTGCGCACCTCGCCCGCGACCACCGCGAAGCCGCGGCCCTGCTCGCCAGCCCGCGCCGCCTCGACGGCCGCGTTGAGTGCCAGGATGTTGGTCTGGAAGGCGATGCCGTCGATCACGCCGATGATGTCCGCGATCCGGTTGGAGCTTTCGGTGATCGCATCCATGGTCGCCACCACCTGGCCCACCACCTCGCCGCCCTTGCCCGCCGCGGCGCTGGCCGAGCCGGCGAGCTGGGCCGCCTGCTGCGCGGATTCGGCATTGCCATTGACGGAGAGCGTCATGCGCTCCATCGATGCGGTCGTGTGCTCCAGGTGCTGCGCCTGGACCTCGGTGCGCTGCAGCAGGCCGGCATTGCCCTCGGCGATCTCCAGCGAACCGCGCGCCATCGATTCGGAGGCGTTGCGCACGCGCGCCACCACCGCCGCCAGGTTCTGCTGCATGCTGCCCAGCGAGGCAAGCACGCTGCCGGTGCGCGCCGCGGCAGCGCCCGGCACGGGGCCGAGCTCGCCGGAGGCCACGCGGTGCGCCACTTCCGCCAGCGCCTGGGGCTCCGCGCCCAGCTGGTCGAGCAGGCTGCGCGACACCGCCCAGGCGACCAGCACGCTCACGGCCACCGCCAGCACCAGCGCCGAGAGCATCACCGCGCGGAAGCCGCTCGCCTGCTGCATCGCCGTGGCGTTCTCCGCCTGGATGCGCTTTTCCTCGAAGTCGATCAGCCGGTTGATGGCCGCCAGCCACTGCACGTACTGGGGCTTGGCTTCATTCCAGAGCGCCGCGCGCGCCGCGGCGTCGTCCGTGCCGGCCAGCGCCACGATGCGCTGCGTCGTCGCCACGGCCTGTGCCTCGGCGCGGCGGATGTCGGCATACAGGGCGCCTAGCTCCGGCGCCGCGCCGGGCTGGCCGATGATCTTTTCCAGCGGCTCCGCCGACTGCGCGTAGAACGCCGCGAGCGATGCGATGACCTCCACCTCGTGCTGCCGCTGCTGCGGGGTGGCCGAGAGCACGACATCACGCACCGCGATGGAGCGGTCGTGCGCGGAGCCGCGGAAATTGATGGCGTACCGCTGGATCGGCACGTGCTCGGTGGCGTTGGCGCCCAGCGCGTGATCGATCGCGAACACCTTGAACAACGCGATGACCACCACGACCACCAGCAGCCCGACCACCAGGCCGAAAGCCGCCGCAAGGCGCCTGGCCACCGTCATGCGAGAAAACCCCATTGCGCGCACCCGTCCGTGTAAATAAATGTGACACGATCTTACGTGCGCGGAACCTCGATGGGGGTAGGACACTTCCTATCTGCGCCATCCAGCAGGGCTATCGCGCACCCGGTGGCGCGGGCCGGGCCGGGCTGCGCCGGTCAGCGGTGGCTCAGGCGGCGCACCGCCCAGTCGCCCAGGCTCTGCACGGCCTGCACGAAGAAGATCAGCACCACCACCACGGCCAGCATGATGTCCGGCAGGAAGCGCTGGTAGCCGTAGCGGATGCCCAGGTCGCCCAGGCCGCCGCCGCCGATGGCGCCCGCCATGGCCGAGTAGCCGGTCAGGCTCACGAAGGTGATGGTCAGGCCCGCGACGATGCCGGGCAGCGCTTCCGGCAGCAGCACCTTCCAGACGATCTGCCCGGTGGTGGCGCCCATGGCCTGCGCGGCTTCGATGAGGCCGTTGTCCACCTCGCGCAGCGAGGCTTCCACCAGCCGGGCCACGAAGGGCGCGGCGGCGATGGTGAGCGGCACCACGGCGGCGGCCGTGCCGATGGACGATCCGGTGATGAAGCGCGTGAACGGAATGATCGCCACCAGCAGGATGATGAAAGGCGTGGAGCGCACGGCGTTCACGATCCAGCCCACGGTCTTGTTGACCACGCCGTTCTCCAGCACGCCGCCCTTGTCGGTGAGGCGCAGGAACACGCCCAGCGGAACCCCGATCAGCGCGCCGACGACGCCCGAGATGCCCACCATGATGAGCGTCTCCCACAGCGAGGTGGCGAACAGCTCCAGCATCATTTCCGAAAAATTCTCGAACATCGCCTCAACCCTCCACGCCCGGCACCGGGGCACCCGTGCCCGCATGGGCGGACACCTTCACTTCATCCACCAGCACGCCCTGCGCGCGCAGTTGCGCCACCGCGGCCGACAGCCGCTCCGCCTCGCCGCTCACGTACACCGCCAGCGAGCCGAAGGTCTGGCTCTGGATCTCGTCGATCTGCCCGTGCAGGATGGACAGGTCCAGCCGGTGCTCGCGGATCAGCCGCGACAGGATCGGATGGTAGGCGCGCTCGCCCGAATACGACAGGCGCAGCAGTTCGCCGGTCTCGCTCGCCGGCAGCTGCGCGGCGAGCTGGCGCACGTGCTCCAGCACGCTGGCGGGCAGCTCCTGCGGCACGATCTCGTCGATCAGGCTCTTGGTGATGGCCTCGCGCGGGCGGGTGAAGACGTCGAGCACCGGCCCCTGTTCAACGATGCGGCCCGCGTCGATCACGGCGACGCGGTCGGCCACCTGCTTGATGACCTGCATTTGGTGGGTGATGAGCACCACGGTGAGGCCCAGCTCCTGGTTCACCTGGCGCAGGAGCGCGAGGATGGAGCGCGTCGTCTCCGGGTCCAGCGCCGAGGTGGCCTCGTCCGAGAGCAGCACCTTGGGCCGGCTGGCGAGCGCCCGGGCGATGCCCACGCGCTGCTTCTGCCCGCCGCTGATCTGGGCGGGATAGCGGTCGGCCAGGTGCGACAGGCCCACCAGTTCGAGCAGCGGGTTCACGCGTTCGCGGATCGCGGCCCGGTCCATGCCCGCGAGCTCCAGCGGCAGCGCCGCGTTGTCCCAGACGGTGCGGGACGACAGCAGGTTGAAATGCTGGAACACCATGCCGATGTCGCGGCGCGCGGCGCGCAGGTCGGCGTCGCCGAGCTTCGTCAGGTCGCGGCCGGCCACGATCACCTCGCCGGCCGTGGGGCGGTTCAGCAGGTTGATGACGCGCACAAGCGAGCTCTTGCCCGCGCCGCTGCGCCCGATGATGCCGAACACTTCGCCCGGCTGGATCTGCAGGTCGATGCCCCGCAAGGCTTCCACGGGCCCGGTCGGGCCCTGGTAAATCTGGGTGATGCCCCGTAAGTCGATCATGGCAATGCGTTCCCGCGTCCGGCCGCCGGGCACGGGGCCGCGGCGCGGAGCAGGATCTGTTTTTGATGGGAAGGAAAGGACGTCGGAAAAGCGCGGAAGGCGCCGCGGCCGCCGCAATGCGGCACATGCGGCAAGAGCGGGACTGTACGTGCAAGGTGGCCGGAAGCCAACGATCCAGCGATTGGATGCAAAGAGCTTCCGGTTATGAGCGGCACCCGCAGGCCCGCGTGCCCCGCCGCGCGCAGCCCCGGATTCTCCCGCATTTCTCAAGGCCCGGGCGCGGTCCCCACCATGTCGAGCACCTTGTGCACCAACGCCTGCGCATCGAACGGCTTGACGATCAGCTCCATGCGGTGCGCGGCGAGGAAGCCCGGATCCATCGCCGCCTGCTCGGCATAGCCGGTCATGAGCAGCACGAGGATGTGCGGCAGCCGCTCGCGCGCGTAATCCGCCACCTGCCGGCCGTTGGGGCCCGGCAGCCCGACGTCGGAGACCAGCAGGTCGAAATGGATGGCGCCGGAGAGCATCGCCATGCCTTCCGCGCCCGAGGCGGCGGACATCACCTGGAAGCCCAGGTCGCGCAGCAGTTCGCAGACGAATTCGCGCACCGTCGCGTCGTCCTCCACCACGAGGATGGAGTCCGGCCGCTTGCCGCCTTCGGCGCTGTCAAGCCCGCCCGCGGCCCCATCCACCGCGCGCTCCAGCGACCGCGGGAAGTACAGCGATGCGCAGGTGCCGCTTCCCACCGCGCTGTCGAGCGCGACGGCGCCGCCGGACTGGCGCATGTAGCCGTAGATCATCGACAGCCCCAGGCCCGTGCCCTGCCCGATCGGCTTGGTGGTGAAGAAGGGATCGAACGCGAGGTCCATCACCTCGCGGGACATGCCATGCCCGGTGTCGCAGACCCGCACCACCACCAGGTCGCCGGCCGGCAGGCCCAGCGCTTCCCGCTCCGCGGCCGGCAGCGCCTGCGAGCCGGCCGGCAGGTTGGTGCCGGAGATGCGCAGCTCGCCGCCGTCGGGCATCGCGTCGCGCGCGTTGATCGCGAGATTCAGCACCGCGCTCTCGAGCTGGTGGGCGTCGGTGAGCACGGGCCAGAGTTCTGCGGGAATGTCGACCGCCAGCTCGATGTTCTCGCCGCAGGTGTTGCGCAGCATGGGTTCCAGATCGCGGATGGACCCCGCGACGTCGACGGGCCGCACGTCCAGCGGCTGGCGGCGCGAGAACGCCAGCAGCCGCTGCGTGAGCGCGGCGGCGCGGCGCGCCGAGGAAAGGCCCGCCTCCACGTAGCGCGGAATGTCGTCCAGCTGGCCGCGCGCGTGGCGCTGCCCGATCAGCTGCAGCGGCAGCACGACGCCCTGCAGCATGTTGTTGAAATCGTGCGCGATGCCGCCCGTGAGCTGGCCGATCGCTTCCATCTTCTGGCTGTGCCGCACCCGCTCCTGCGATTGCAGCAACGCCTCCGTGCGGACGCGCTCGTCGGTCACGTCGCGCCCCACGGCCTGCACGAAGCCGTCGCCCGGCACGGCGGTCCAGTCGATCCAGCGGTCCGCCCCGCTGCGGTGGCGAAAGCGCAGCGTGCCCTGGTGCCGCACCGCCTCCGCCAGGCGCTGCACGTCGCCCGGCACGCGCTCCGGCTCGTCGGCGTGCAGGAACGACAGCAGGCGCTGGCCGATGGTTTCGTCTTCGGAATAGCCGAGCGTGGCCTGCCAGGCCGGGTTGACGGCGGCGATCGTGCCGTCGAGCCGCGTCACCACCAGCATGGCATCGGACAGCAGCCACAGGCGGTTGCGGTCGGCCGTGCGGTCGGCGACCTGCTGGTCCAGCGAGGCGGCCAGCTCCTGCAGCCGCTGGTGCGCCAGGAACTTGCTGGTGGTCTCGACGACCGTGTCCATGAAGCCCTGCACCTTGCCGGCCCCGTCGCACACCGGGCTGTAGCAGAAGGTGAAATAGGCCTGCTCGTCGTAGCCGTGCCGGCGTACGGTGACGGGAAAATCCTCGAGGAACAACGATTCGCCCGCCAGCGCCCGCTCGGCGATGGGGCCGAGCGTGTCCCACGCCTCGGCCCAGACTTCATAGAAGGGCCGGCCGAGCGCGTACCGCTTGCCGCCCAGGATGATGCCGAAGGCATCGTTGTAGATCGACGTCATCTGCGGCCCCCAGGCCAGGCATTTGGGGAACTTGGATGCGAGCACCATCTGCGCGGCCACGCGCAACGCTTCGGGCCAGGCGTCCATCGGCCCCAGCGGGGTGGCCGCCCAGTCGTGGCGGCGGACGCGCTCACCCATTTCGCTGTCGGTCTTCAGAAAACTGGAGTGCGGAAGGAGCGGAGCGGTCATGGGCCCCGGATGATGACATGACACGGGCCCCGCTTCGCCATCGCGCCGCGGAACCCCTTCCCCCGCAGGGCGTGTTCCGTGGCCTGGAACCACGGTCGCGCCCCACCGTCCGGAACGGCTTCAGGCAACTGGGGGCCGCGCACCGCCCACCATCCGCACCGCCAGCGCTGCGGCGGACGCGGCCGTGGCCAGCGCCGCCACGCCCGGCCAGCCCCAGTGGGCCATGGCCAGGGCGCCGAGCGCCGATCCCGTCGCCATGCCGATGAAGATGCCCGTGAAGAGCAGCGCGTTCAGGCGGCTGCGGGCAGCGGGCTCCAGGCCGTAGACCAGCGTCTGGTGGGCGACCAGTGCCGCCTGGATGCCGAAGTCGAACCCGATGGCGCAGGCCACGAGCAAGGCGATCTGCGCCCAGGCCGGCAGCCACTGCGCCAGCAGCAGCGCCGCGAACGAGGCCAGCGCCAGGCCGGCGCCCAGCCGCGTGACGAGGTCCGGCCCCCGGCGGTCGGCCAGGCGGCCGGCCAGCGGCGCGGCCAGCGCTCCCGCCGCGCCGGCGAGCCCGAAGGCGCCCGCGACCGCGCTGCCCCAGTGGAATTCGCTGTGCAGCATCACGGCCAGCGTCGACCAGAAGGCGCTGAAGGCCACCGACAGCAGGCCCTGCGCCAGCGCCGCGCGGCGCAGCGGGCGCTGCGCCCGCCAGAGCGATGCCATGGACGCGATCAGCGCACCGTAGCCGAGCTGCGTGGTCGGCGCGAAACGCGGCAGCCAGCGCCACGCCGCCCCGGCGAGCAGAGCGACCGCGACGGCGGCCACGGCATACACCGCGCGCCATCCGAAGGCTTCGGCCCCGAGGCCGCTCACGACCCGCGACAGCAGGATGCCCAGCAGCAGCCCGGTCATCACCGTGCCGACCACCTTGCCGCGCGCCTGCGCGGGCGCCAGCGTGGCGGCCGCGGGCACCACGTCCTGCGCGAGCGTCGCTGCCAGCCCGACGGCGAGGCTCGCCGCCAGCAGCGCGCCGATGCCCGGGGCCGCAGCGCTCGCCAGCAGCGCGGCTGCCAGCACGGCCGCCTTGGCGAGGATGATGCGGCGGCGGTCGAAACGGTCGCCCAGCGGCGCCAGCAGCAGGATGCCCAGGGCGTAGCCGAGCTGGGTGAGCGTGGGCACGAATCCCACGGCACGCTCGGCTGCGTGGATGTCCGGTGCCAGCACGCCCAGCATCGGCTGGCTGTAGTAGAGCGAGGCCACGCTCACGCCGGCCGTCGTGGCGAGCAGGAACACGAGCGGGGCCGGAACGGCTGCGTCTGGCGCAGGGTGCGCCGTGGCATGCGTCGAATGAATGGTGGTCATGGTGTCGAGTGAGCAAGGAAAACGATGCCTGGAGTGTCCTCCGCGCTGGCGGGGCACGGTAGAGGGCACCGGCGCAGATACGATATACGCGATGCGCATGACCAAGCCCTCGCCAACCCGCCCTGCCCCGCCGCCGTCCGGCGCGGGCAGCGACCGCATCGAGCTGCTGCAGACCTTCGTGCGTATCGTGGAGAGCGGCAGCCTGTCCGCCGCCGCGCAGCAGCTGGGCACCACCCAGCCCACGGTCAGCCGCCGCCTGCAGGCACTGGAGCGCAGCCTCGGCCTGCGCCTGCTGCAGCGGTCCACGCACGCGATGAAACTCACCGAGGACGGCGAGCGCTGCTTCGCGCACGCGAGCGAACTGCTGGCGCACTGGCTGGCCATGGAATCCGACCTGCGCGGCGCCCACGACACGCCGCGCGGCCTGCTGCGCGTGCAGGCGCCGCATGCCTTCGGGCAGGACCAGCTGATCGCGCCGCTGGCAGATTTCCTGCGCCGCCATCCCGAGGTGTCGGTGGAATGGCTGCTGCACGACCGCCAGCCGGATTTCATCGCCGAGGGCATCGACTGCGCGATCCAGGTGGGCCCCGTGCTCGACCCGTCGGTGGTGGCCGTGCGCATCGCCGAGGTGCCCCGCATCGCGGTGGCCGCGCCGCAACTGCTGCAGGCGCATGGCGGCCCGCCCACGCATCCGCAGGGGTTGCGGAACCTGCCCTGGCTGGCGCTGCGCACCTACTACGTGCGCGAAGTGGTGCTGTATGCGGAAGGCGCGGACGGCAGCGGCGCCGAAGGGGCGCCCGGCGTCGGTGCCGGGCCGGCCCCCGAGACCATCGCGATCGAGCCGCGCATGCGCACCGACAGCCTCCACGCCCTGCGGCACGCGGCCCTGGCGGGCCTGGGCACGGCCGTGGTCTCGGCCTGGGTGGTGCAGGACGATCTGCGTTCGGGCCGCCTCGTGCACCTCGTGCCCGGCTGGCATGCCTCGCCCTTGCCGGTGCATCTGGTCTACCCGCCGGCGCGGCACCAGCCGGCGCGGCTGCGCGCCTTCCTGGAGGCGATGCGGCTGGCCGTTCCGTCATTGGCCGGCATGCGGGCACGGCGCTGACGGCCCCGGTGCGGCCGGGTCAGCGCGGCAGGCTGTGGCCCCGCGCGTCCAATGCCCGCAGCGCCGGGGAGGCGAACCCGAGCAGCCCCACCCCCATCCCCAGCAGGCCCACCGCGACGAACAGCCACCGCACGCCGATCGCTTCGCCGAGCGGCGCCGCCGCCAACAGGCCCAGCGGGGCCGCCAGCCCCATCAAGGCATTGAGCAAGGCCAGCGCCCGGCCCTGCATTCCATGCGGGATCACGGTTTGCAGCAGTGCGACGAGCGGCGCATTGCCGAGGGCGAAGGCGGCACCGCTCACCGTCCACCACGCCACGGCGACGGTGAAAAGCCGCTGCGGTGCCAGCCCGGTGAGCGCCAGCGCGAGGCAGGACACAGCCAGCCCACCCAATACCCATGGCACCTGGCGGCGCGGGGCCAGCACCGCGGCCAGCATACCGCCGGCCACCATGCCGATGCCCGCGAGCGCTTCCATCCATGCCACTTCGGGCGGGCCGCCCGCGAAATGCGTCTTGACCAGCAACGGCGCCAGGGTGAACGCCGGCATCACCGCCAGCATCAGCGCGCCGAGCAGCAGGTAGAGCCGGCGCAGTCCCGGATCGCGCCAGACGAATCGCAGCCCTTCCCGGAAATCGCCCCACATGCTTGCACGCGCGCCCGTCCCCCATCCATCTTCCTGCACCGGCTGCGGAATACGGTAGACCAGCAGCGGCACGATGCCCAGCAGGGCCGTGGCCACGTCGATGCCCAGGGCCCACGCCAGCGGCATGGCGCCGAGCGCGAGCGCCCCGAGCGGTGCCGCGCCCACCAGCGAGAGGCTGACCAGCGTCTGGTTCATGCCCGCCGCCCGCGGCAGAAAGCCGGCCGGCACCAGCATGGCGACGCTGGCTTCGGCCGCCGGCATCTGGAACGCCTGCATCGCGCTGCGCACGGCGAGAATCGTGTAGGCATGCCACAGCTGTGCTTCACCGCGCGCGAGGAGGGCCATCATCGCCAGCATGCAGGCGGCGCTGACCGCATCGGCCGTGATCATGAGCGCCCGGCGGCTCCAGCGGTCGGCCAGGACGCCGCCCAGCGGTCCCACCACGGCCTGCGGCAGCAGCGCAGCGAGCCCGGCCGTCGCCAGGGCCTGAACGCTGCCCGTGGTGTCGGTGATCCACCAGAGCAGCACGAACTGCGTCACCGCCGAGCCGAGCAGGGACAGGGCCTGCCCGGCGAAGATGCAGCCGTAGCGCCAGCCCCAGGCACGCCCCGGGTGCGCCGGGCCCGCATGCTCCGGCACGGAAACATCATGGCCCGCGGTCATGCGCCCTCTCCTTCCGTTGCACGGGATCCGGGAGCCGGGCGGCGCCGCGCGCGCCAACCCTGCGCCCGCTCCTGCAGCCCGGTCACGACCACGAAGAACACCGGCACGAAGAACACCGCCAGCAGCGTGCCGCTCAGCATGCCGCCGAACACGCCGGTGCCGATGGCATGCTGCGTCTCCGCGCTGGCGCCGGAGGCGAGCATCAGCGGCACCACGCCCAGCGCGAACGCCAGCGAGGTCATCAGGATCGGCCGCAGGCGCAGGCGCGCGGCGTTCACTGCCGCGTCGACGAGGCCCTGCCCTTGCGCATGCAGCTGCCGCGCGAACTCCACGATCAGGATCGCGTTCTTGGCCGACAGGCCGATGATGGTGACCATTCCGACCTTGAAAAACACGTCGTTCGGCAACCCGCGCAGCATCACCGCCGCCACGGCCCCGATCAGGCCCAGCGGCACGACCAGCATGACCGACAGCGGGATCGACCAGCTCTCGTACAGCGCCGCCAGCACGAGGAACACCACGAGCGCGGACAGCAGCATGAGCATGGGCGCCTGCGCGGCCGACTGCCGCTCCTGCAGGGACTGGCCCGTCCACGCCACCGCGAAGCCCGGCGGCAGTTGGGCCACGAGGCGCTCCATCTCGGCCATCGCATCGCCGCTGGAGACGCCGGGCGCCGCACTGCCGGCGATGCGCATGGCCGGGTACCCCTGGAAGCGCATCATCTGCTGCGGCGATTCGGTCCACTCCGCGTTCACCACCTCGCGCAGCGGCACCAGGCCGCCCGAGGCGTTGCGCACGCGCAGCCGCAGCACGTCGTCCAGCTGCATGCGGGCGGGCGCATCGGCCTGCACGATCACCTGCTGCATGCGCCCCGCGTTGGGAAAATCGTTGACATAGGTGGAACCCATGGCCGACGACAGCGTGCTGCTCACGGCGTTGAACGACAGCCCCAGGGCCTCGGCCTTCTGCCGGTCGATGTCCAGGCGGATGCTGGCGCCGGGGGGCAGTCCGTCGGGATAGACGCCGCGCACCACCGTGCTCCGCGCGGCCAGCTCCATGAGCCGCGCCTGCGCCGCCGCCAGCGCCGCGGGGCCCCTGCCGGCGCGGTCCTGCAGGAACAGCGTGAAGCCTGAAGATGTTCCGAGTTCGTCGATCGCCGGCGGCAACAGGGTCGTCACCGTACCTTCGGCGGTGCGCTGCATGGCCTGCTGGGCCAGCGACGCTTCCTCGCGCGCGGTCGCGCCGCGGCGCTCGCCCCAGTCCCGCAGCATGGTGAAGGCCATCGCCGCGTTCGAGCCCGATCCCGAGAAGCTGAAGCCCTGGATCACGAGGTTGGACGCCAGGCCCGGGCGCGAGGCGACGTGCGCCTCGTACGCCCTGGCGACGTCCAGCGTGCGCTCGCTGTTGGCGCCCGTCGGCAGCTGGATGGACGCCATGAAGTAACCCTGGTCCTCCTCCGGCAGGAACGACGACGGCAGCCGATGTGCAGCAACGACCAGCACTGCGCAGACGGCGGCGAAGGCCGCCATCGTGCGGCCGGTGCGCCCCGCCATGCGCGCCACGCGCGATGCGTAGCCCTGCGCCATGCGGTCGAAGCCGCGGTTGAACGCGCCGAAGAAGCCGCGCTGCGCGTGGTGCCCGGGATCGACCGGGCGCAGCAGCGTGGCGCACAGCGCCGGGGTGAGCGTGAGCGCCAGGAAGGCGGAGAACAGGATCGACACCGCCATCGACAGCGTGAACTGCCGGTAGATGACGCCGACCGAACCCGCCGCGAACGCCATCGGGATGAACACGGCCGTCAGCACCAGCGTGATGCCGACCACCGCGCCGGTGATCTCGCGCATGGCCCGGGACGTCGCCTCGCGCGGCGAGAGGCCCTCCGTGGCCATCAGCCGCTCGACGTTCTCCACCACCACGATGGCATCGTCCACGATGATGCCGATCGCGAGCACCATGCCGAACATCGTGAGCACGTTGATCGAAAACCCCGCCACCAGCATCACGGCGAACGTGCCCAGCAGCGCGATCGGCGCCACGATCGCGGGAATGAGCGTATAGCGCACGTTTTGCAGGAAGAGGAACATCACCAGGAATACCAGCACCATGGCCTCGGCCAGCGTGTGCAGCACTTTCTCGATCGAGATCTTCACGAACGGCGCGGTGTCGAACGGCACGGACACCTGCATGCCCGCCGGCATCGCCCGCGCCAGCTCCGCCAGCCGCGCCTTCACGGCCTCGGCGGTGCGCACGGCGTTGGCACCGGGCGAGAGCTGCACCGCGGCGCTGGTCGCGGGGCGGCCGTCCTCGCGGTTGGAGAACGCATACGACTGCGCCCCGAGCTCCACGCGCGCCACGTCGCCCACCACCACCTTCGCGCCGTCCGGACGCGCCCGCACCACGATGGCGGCGAACTGCTCCGGCGTGGAGAGCTGCCCCTGCACCGTCAGCGGCACGGTGACGCGCTGCCCCGGTACCGCGGGCGCATCGCCGATGCGTCCGGGCGCCACCTGTGCGTTCTGCTGCTCGATCGCCTGGATCACGTCGCCGATCGCCAGGCCGTAGGCCAGCAGCCGCTGCGGGTCCACCCAGACGCGCATCGCCTGCTCGGCGCCGAACAGCTGCACGCGGCCCACGCCCTCGACACGCCGCAGCTCCTGCACGATGTGGCGCGCCATGTAGTCGTTCAGTGCCACCTCGTCGTGTCGGCCGCCCTGCGACGTGAGGCCGATCAGCATCAGGAAACTGGACGTCGCGGACTCGACCTGCAGGCCGTTCTGGCGTACCGCCTGCGGCAGCCGCGGTTCCACCGCCTTGATGCGGTTCTGCACGTCCACCTGGGCGAGTTCCGCATCGGTTCCGGGCTTGAAGGTCGCGGTGATCTGCGCGCTGCCCGAGGTATCGACCGACGATTCGAAATACAGCAGGTTCTTGACGCCCGAGAGTTCGCGCTCGATCAGGCTGACCACCGAATCGTTCAACGTCTGCGGCGTGGCGCCGGGGTAGGTCGCGGCCATGCTGACGGCAGGCGGGGCCACGGACGGATAGCGGGCGATCGGCAACCGCGGAATGGCCAGGGCACCGAAGAGCACGATGAACAGCGCGATCACCCAGGCGAACACCGGGCGTCGGATGAAGAATTGCGGCATGCGTTGCTCCGTTCAGCGGTCGGCCGCCAGGGCCGCCTGGGCGGGCGACCACGCCGTGGCCATGGATGCGGAAGCGGAAGCGGAGGCGCCTTGGGCCGCCACGCCCGGAGCAGGCACCTCGCGCGCCTCCACCACGAGGCCTTCGCTCAGGCGCTCCGTGCCTTCCACCACCACCCGCTGGCCCGCCTGCACACCCTCGGCGATGCGGTAGCTTCCCTGCACCATTTCGCCGAGCGCCACCGGCACCGCGTGCGCGCGCTGGGCATCGTCGACCACCCACAGACTCGCCCGCCCGCCCGCGCGCACCACGGCCTGCTGCGGCACCGAGAGCGCTCCGGAGTAGGTCGCCCGCGGCACGCGCGCCTGCACGAACAGGCCCGGCAGCAGCTGCCGGCGGGGGTTGTCCACCAGGATCCGCACCAGCACGTCGCCGGTGCCGGCATCGACGCTGATGCCGGAGAACAGCACACGCCCTTCGAGGGCCGCTGGTGCGGTGCCGCCGCCCTGGCCGGCGCGGCCTCCCGTGCCCAGGATCTGCACCGCCAGGCCCTCGCCGCCGGCGCGGCCCGGGCGGGGCGGCGGGGTGCCCGCTGCCGCCGCGGTACGCAGCGCCTCCAGCGCCGACGCCGGCTGCCGCACGTCCACGTACACCTGATCGATCTGCTGGATGCGCGCCATTGGCGATGCGTCCGTGGACGCCACCAGTGCGCCCTCGGTCACCAGGGCCTGCTCCACGCGGCCGGCGATCGGCGCCGTCACGGTGGCGAACCGCAGGTCCAGCTCCCGGCGGGCGAGCGTGGCACGGGCCTGCGCGACCTCCGCCAGGGCCTGGTCGCGCAGCGACACGGCGTCGTCGTAGGCCTGGCGGCTCACGGCCTGCGCTTGCACCAAAGGTTCGAGCCGCCCGGCCTGCAGGCGGGCCTGGGCCGCCACCGCCTCGGCGCGCTGCAGCGCGGCCCGTGCCATGTCGGCGTCGGCCTGGAACGGTGCGGGATCGATCTGGAACAGCGCCGCCCCCTGCCGGATCTCGGCGCCCTGCTCGAACAGCCGGCGCCGCACGATGCCGCCCACCTGCGGCCTGATTTCAGCGGTGCGCACCGCCGCGACGCGGCCGGACAGCACGTCGGCCACGGTGACATCGGCGGGCACCAGGGCGACGACCGACACCCGGGGCGGTGGCGCGGCAGCCTCGGGCGCCTCCGTGCGGCCGCATCCGGCCAGCGCCAGCGCAGCGATGGCCGCGGCGGCCGGGGCCGCGATCGCGCGGCAGCGTCGCATCGGTATCTGCATCTCGAAAGGGTCCTTTCCCTGTCCGACCGCCGCGCGGAGCGCCAGCGGCCCGTGAAAAAGGTGCGACTGTGGCGTTCGGCCGCTGCGATGCGTTCGGCGTTGTGTGGAGATGCGATGGAGCGGAAAAACTTGGATAGAGTGCGACCCGTGTCCACACCACCCCTGCGCCTCTTTCCGGAATCCGCCTCCCATGCGCTCGTGCTCATCGCCGAAGACGAGCCCGAGATCGCGGAAATCCTCGCGGCCTACCTGGCCCGCGACGGGCTGCGCACGGTGCATGCGCCCGACGGCCAGGCGGCCCTCTCGCTGCACCTCGCGCTCAAGCCGGACCTGGTTCTGCTCGACGTGCAGATGCCCCGGGTGGACGGCTGGAAGGTGCTCAGCGAGATCCGCCACCGCGGCGAGACGCCCGTCATCATGCTGACGGCCATGGACCAGGACATCGACAAGCTGATGGGGCTGCGCATCGGGGCGGACGACTACGTCGTCAAACCCTTCAACGCCGCCGAGGTCGTGGCCCGCGTGCAGGCCGTGCTGCGCCGCAGCCGGGCCGCGGGCCCCCAGCCCGGAACGCCGCAGGTGCTGCGCGCCGGCATTTTTCAGATCGACCCGGAAACCCACGAGGCCACCGTGCACATGGGCGGGCAATCCCACCTGCTCGATCTCACGCTCACGGAATTCAAGCTGCTCGCCTGCCTGATGCGCTCGCCGCGGCGCGTCTTCAGCCGGCTCGAACTGCTGGAATCCTGCCTGCCCGAAGGCGACACGCTGGAGCGCACGGTGGACAGCCACATCAGCAAGCTGCGCAAGAAGCTCGAGGCGATCGGCGCGACAGGCCTGCCCGTGAGCGTGCGCGGCGTGGGCTACCGGCTCGGGAGCGGGGAGTGAGGCCGGGCTCCGGGCTGCGCCGCCAGGTGATGCAGTCATTGGCCGTCATGGCCTTGGGGATCATCCTGATCTCGGTGCTCGGCTCCTACGCCTTCTACGCCCTGCTCATGGCGTATTCCCCATCGAGCATTTCCGACAGCTGGGTGCCGTCCCACGTGGAATGGGTATGGATGCTCGCGACCATGCTGGCCGCGCTGGCGATCGCCGTCGCCGTGGCCGTGCGGCTCTCCCGCCGCATCCTCACGCCGCTCAACTCGGTGGCCGAGAGCCTGCGGCAGATGGCGCAGGGCGATCTGCAGGCACGCGCAGCGGCCGACGATGAATCACTCGGCGAAACCGCGCAACTGGTGCGCGACTTCAACGCGATGGCGGAACGCCTGCAGGCCACGGAAAAAGAACGCGCCTTCTGGAACGCCGCCATCGCCCACGAGCTGCGCACGCCCGTCACCATCCTGACCGGGCGCCTGCAGGGCCTCACGGAAGGCGTGTTCGAACCGCGACCCGAGCTGTTCCAGGGCCTGCTGCGCCAGGTGCAGGGCCTGAGCCGCCTGATCGAAGACCTGCGCATGCTGAGCCTGCGCGACAGTGGGCACCTGGAACTCGAACGGGTGCCGGCGGACCTCGCCCAGGAGATCGCCTCCGTGGTGCATGCGTTCGAGCCGCGCCTGCAGCAGCGCGGCTTCACCCTGCGCACGCAAGTCGATCTGCCCGATAGAGTCGCCTGCGACCCGGTGCGCATCCGCCAGGCCCTGATGGCCCTGCTGGAGAACGTGCACAAGCACGCCACTCCGGGCGAAGTGCATGTGCTTGCACGGGTCGTCGAAGGCACGTGCCGGCTCGGCGTCGAAGACGCAGGCCCCGGCATTCCGCCCGAACTCGCGGGACAGGTCTTCGACGCCTTTCACCGCGGAGATGCCGGCCGGCCGCAGAGTGCCGGTGGTAGCGGCCTGGGTCTGGCCGTGGTCCGGGCGATCGCCGAAGCCCACGGCGGGCGAGCGGCCTGCGAACCCTCGCCGGGCGGAGGCGCCGTGCTGTCGTTGTGCTGGCCGGTGTGACGGTCTCGGAATGCGAAGCGGTGCGTGCGCATCCGTCCTACTGAACGCACGGACGCCCATGGCACCGCCAACTAGGGATAGAATCCCGTCCGGCCGCCGACATGGCGTGCCCCACGCGGGTGTAGTTCAATGGTAGAACGGCAGCTTCCCAAGCTTCATACGAGGGTTCGATTCCCTTCACCCGCTCCACTTCAGGCTGTCCTCATGCCGTGAGCATGCTGGCGATGTCCGATGCCGCATGTGCGCTGCGCCAGTCCTCTCACTGAACCGGGTTCGGCACCGCTCCGTCCCGCAGCACACGCCTCTCTCCCTTCCCGAGCAGCCACCAGAGCACCGCCGCCGTCATGGCCGTGACGCCCGCCAGCCCTTGCAGGAGCAGCACGAACGCGCCCTCGTAAGCGGCCGCCAGCTGGTGGGCCGTGGCGCCGGTCGACAATGCCGCCGCTTCTTCCAGGCGTCCCGCGCCCAGCAACTGCGCCGCGGCGGTCGCATCGGGCATGGCCGGCAGCCTCGCCTGGATGAGCCCCACGAGCACCGAACCCACCAGTGCGAGCGCCACACCCTCCCCCGCCACCCGTGTCGTGCTGAAAATACCTGCCGCCATGCCCGCGCGCTCCGGCGGCACGACGCTCACGGCCAAGCCGTCCATCAGTCCCCAGGGCAGGCTGATCCCGCAGCCGATCAGCACCATCGCGGGCAACGCCCCGCTGCCGGAAGGTGACACCGACAGCCACAGCAACCCGACGGCGCAGGCCACCACCCCGGCGCAGCACAGCACGGCGGGCGAGACGCGGCGCGCCAGGCGGCCCGCCATCAACGGCAACACCAGCAGCGGCGCCGACAAGGCCGCCATCCATCCGCCGGTGGTGCGCGCATCCATGCCTTCGATGCCGGCGAAACGGATCGGCAGCAGCACCAGCAGCACGACGAAGCCATAAGCCGGAGCAGCGGCCAGCAGCTGGATGCCGAGAAAGCGCCGATAGCGCAGCAGCGAGAGATCGAGCAGCGGCGCGGGAGAGCGGCGCTCGATCCACGCGAAGGCCGCGAACAGCAGCACTGCGGCGACGAGCCCCGCCGCCACCCACCCATCGCTCCAGCCCCGCTGCGCCGCGGCCAGGACGGCGCAGGTGAGCAACGTCAGCGCCAGGGTGAAAGCTCCCGCGCCCTGCCAGTCGAAACCCGCCTGCGCCGGACTGCGCGTCTCGGGCATCGCCCGCATCGCCAGGGCCAGCGCGAGCGCCATCGCGGCGATCACCAGCCCGAAGATCGCCCGCCAACCGAAAGCGTCCGCCAGGACACCGGCCGTCATGGGACCGAGCACGAGCCCGATGCCGAACGCCGTGCCCAGCCAGCTGAACGCGCGCGGCTGCTCCGACCCCGAGAACGCCTGCGCCAGCGCAGCGGCCCCGCCTGCGAAGATGGCCGCGCCCGCCAGCCCCTGCAGCCCGCGCAGCAGGTTGAACACCGCCATGCCGGGCGCGAACGGCAATGCAGCCGATGCCGCGATGAACAGCCACGCTCCGGCCAGGAACACGCGGCGGCGTCCGATCCGGTCAGCCAGCGCACCGGCGGCCAGCAGGCAGCTGCCGAACGCCAGCATGAACGCATTGGTCACCCAAGCCAGACCGCCCGCGGAGGCATGCAGCGCATCCGCGATGCCGCCCAGGGCCACCGCCGGGCCGGTGAACACCATGGGCATGGTGGCCGATGCGATGCAGACGGCGGCGAGCAGTGAGCGCGGGGCGTGATGATCGGGTCTGGAATCCAGAGAAGAAGAGGTCATGGGGTTCCACCAATAAGGAGAAGAAGCAAAGCGGCGGCACCGGAGAACCGCATGCCATGGAAGATAAGATTTCCGCAGTCCGCGAAAAACCACCTGCGGTTCCACTGACTCCGGAAGAAATTTCCGGAATCTGCTTCTCTTTTGGCTCTGCCCTTACCGGAGGCTCTGCATGGATACCGCTGCCAACCTCCCCGGCCTCGCCGCCTTCGTGCGCACCGCCGACCTCGGCAGCTTCGTGGCGGCCGGGCGTGCGCTCGGCATCTCCGCCTCGGCCGTGGGCAAGGCCGTGGCTCGGCTGGAGCAGGAACTCGGCGTGCGTCTCCTGCAGCGCAGCACGCGCCGCATCGCGCTGACGGAGGAAGGCCGGCAATTCCATGAGCGCTGCCGGCGCATCCTGGACGACCTCGACGATGCGCGCGCCATGCTGTCGGAGGCGGCCGGCACACCGCGCGGCCGCCTGCGCGTCAGCGTGCCCATCGTTGCCTACCACCTGCTGCTGCCCGTGCTGCCGGAATTCCTGGACCGCTACCCGGGCGTCGAACTCGACATCGACTTCAACGACCGCGTGGTGGACCTCATCGGGGACGGCGTGGACGTCGCGGTGCGCAGCGGCGACCTGCCCGATTCGCGGCTCGTGAGCGTGCCCCTGCGGCACTACCGCTCGATCCTGTGCGCATCGCCCGGCTACCTCGCGGCACGGGGTACGCCCGCCACCGCCCTCGACCTCGCGGACCACGACGGCATCTGCTTCCGCTACCCCAACTCCGGGCAGATGATGGCCTGGCCCCTGACTGCCGAGGCAACCAGCAGTACAGCAGCCTCCGTGCCCCGCCTGCGCCGAGCGCTCGTCTTCAACAACATGGAAGCCGTGCGGGGCGCGGCCCTCGGCGGGCTGGGGATTGGCTGCATGCCGGACTTCCTGGTGGAAGGGCCGCTGCGAGGGGGCGACTTGTGCATCGTCCTCCCCCGCCAGGCTCCGCGCACGACCGGCCGCTTCCGCGCCGTCTGGCCCACCAGCCGCCACCTCTCGCCCAAGGTGCGCGTGTTCGTCGATTTTCTGAAGGCACGTCTCGGCGAGGCAAGCAGGTAACTGCGCACGCCTGAGACTCTGCTAGTCCCCTGAAACACTTTGCGCCACCGGTGTCGATGCCCGAATCGCCTGGATGGCCACTCGGCTGCAAAGACATATCACCGGGCTCCAAATGTCTGCTATTCGATGACGAAGCGGATACCTCAGGGTCTTGAAGCAGTATGCTTTTTACAGCGAGCTTTTAGAGCAGCGTTGGCCCTGCGAGCAATTCAGCGCCGAAAAAACCTCAATAATCGGTCACAAAGAACTCGAAAAACTCTACCTTGTGCTTTGCGAAAGCGGTAACAATTCTGCCCTCAGGAATTTTTTTGGAGGAGAGCCCGCCAATACATACGCCCAGACCTCTAAAAATCATGTATCGCGGTCCAACCATGTGGTCTGGATCCAACTTCTTGAGCGCTTCAATTGCTCCATCCGCATAGATTTCAATGCCTACCACCACCGGATGAACATGCTTGTTCATGGACACATACGCGAGCTTCTTCTCTTCGTAGACCAGTTCGCAACCTTCTCTGTCTTCGGTGACTATGCCTTGGATGTTGTCTTTTTTAGAAATGTAAGGCGCGCCATTTTTCTTCTTTATATTTGACTGGCTTTCTCCAAGAAAAAATCCATTAATAGAAACATAAGGCTCTATTATATACTTCATCTAAAACACCTTCGCCACTCCATCATCGTGATGATCCAACCTCAACCTTAGGCAGCACCCATTGCAGAGACACAACTTGCAATCTCCTGCTCGTCGCAGAAAACATTGTGTAATTTCTCCGCCAATACAAGAAGAATTTCCGGAGGACCATAGACGGAAAGCATTCCCGCTTCAGAGTTGAAATGAAGCGAACGACTTTTTTCCGAACCCATTTTAGATGCCAATAGTCTGGCGATCGCATCCCAGTCGTACCCGCTTCCCTCTCGGCCCAACGATTCGAAGACCGAAACACGTGACTCCATGTCCCAGTCATAGAGATTCAGCGTACCCTCATCGCCATCGTCATAATTTACAAAAAATGGCTTGTAGGTTTCTATCTTCATATCGCCCCATATACACCCAAAGACAAAAAATAAAATCAAACGATTTTCAGATTATCAATTTTGTCCGCCATGTATTCCTTGACGTCGTAATCACCCCAGGGCTGACAACGAGGCCACTTCGCAGCTTCGTCGTCAGACACATGAATATGTTGATTGTCTATGGTGGTCACGCTCTGATCTCCTCGAATACCCCAAGCAAATCTTGTCGAACTCACCCTTTCGCTTGGGGCATAGCTGTCTTGATGACCAACAATGCCCCAATCCCCTTCGCTTGATTTCTGGAAAAGAGAGTAAGAATCCAGGATCAATGGCGGGTAGAAAGTTTCATAGAGCTTTGAAGTATCTATGGAACTCTCACCGGAGAAATAATTAAATATCTCCGACACATGGCCATCCATGATCTTCGACACAATGACACCAAAACCATAAACACCCGGCTTCAACTGAAATGAAAAGATATCGCCTCGGCGAATAGCGTCTACTTTTACCTTTTTCTTCATCATAATCCTCAACAACTTTTCTTTCCCGCGGTACGCCGAGCTGTACCACCTTCAGCCTCATAAGCCGCCTGAAAATAACTCTGCCTTGCTTCCGGCCTAGTTGCACTGTTGACATCAAAACCAAGGTTTCTATTTCCTCGGCCAGAATAAAAATCATCACTGCCAGCAGCCGGATATCCTGCTCCTCGGGTGCCTGTATTGGTCCCGTACCTCTCTATGTGCGCCCGTTCGATGCCTCGCGCCTCACCGTAGGTGACTCCTGTCTTGACACGTTCCATCTTTGCTCCGCCTGCTAGCCTACCGCTATCCATATGCTCCTGCCGGCGTGTGCCAAACCGACTGTCTTCAGTGATACCCACATAATACGGCTTGTCTACGCCCGGGACTTTCCCGGGCTCGTAGATATGGTAGACCGTGTATCCAGGCGTGGTCTCATGCGTCAAGCCCAGCGGATCGATCCAGTTATTCGGATTAGGTGCGTAAGCGTGCAGGTTGGCGCCTCCATCTCGCCCGATCGGATCCGGACTGATGAACCTCCCCACATCCGGGTCATAGTACCGGAACGTGTTGTAGTGCAACCCCGTCTCACGGTCCAGGTACTGCCCCTGCAGCCGCAGGTTCTGCTCCAACGCCTCCTCGCGCGCGTGCCGTTGCTGCGCAGGGGGCACCGCGCTGCCGTCGATGCGCACCGCGTCCCAGCGCTCTTCCAGTGCGCTGCCCCAGGTGCGGTAACTCGCACGCCAGCGCACTTCTCCGGATGCGTCGGTCACTTCCTCCGGCAAGCCGGAGGGGTCGGTGTGGAAGTAACTCACCTCGGCGCTGGCCCGCAGGCGCGCTTCGGACTCGGCCGCAGGCGTCATCGCCGAGCTGCCGGGCGCGGCCATGGGATTCAGGGTGGGGGATCGGAAGGGATCGCCCTGTGAAGATGCCGGCACCGCGCCTCCGCCGCCCACCAGGCCTCCATGGCTTCCGTCGTCCAGCCGCAGGCCGTCCGCATCGATGCGCGCAAGCGGCACGTAGCTTCCCGGCTCGTAGACGTAGCTCACCACGCGCGCACCGCGCCGCTCTTCGATGAGCCGCATGCCCTCCCAGATGAAGAGGGTCTGGCCGAAGGCATCCTGCTTGGCGATGCGCCGTCCCAGCGCGTCGTAGCGGAATTCGACCGTCTGGCGCGTCTCCTGGGCCGTGCCGGGGTGGCGCGTGGTTTCCACCGCCACCAGCTGGTCTTCGTCGTCCCAGGTGAAGCGCTGCAATGTGTGGCGGCCGATGCGCTTTTCGCGCAGGCGGGCGAAGCCGTCGTAGGCGAAGCGTTTGTCTTCGTAGACGCGCACGAGGTTGTCGCGCAGGTAGCCGGTGGAGCCTCCCGCGCCCGCTGCTGCATGGGCCGCGCCGTCGTTGGCGGCCTGCGCGGCGATGCGTCCCGCGGTGCCGCCCGCGTCCAGCAGGTTGCCGGCGGGGTCGTAGCGGAACACTTCCTCCGAGCGGCCCGGCAGGCCCGCGCCGGGCAGCGCGCCCGGGCCTGCGCGCAGGGTCTGTTCGACGCGGCCCGTGGCGTCGTAGCGCCAGCTGGTGCGGCCCTTGTGGCTGTGCACGCTCTCGCGCAGTTCGCCGACGGCGTCGTAGCGGTACTGCTTGAGCAGGCCGACGGCGGCCGAGGGGCCGCGCTGGGCCAGGGCATCGACCTGTTGCTGCCAGGCTGCCTGCCAGCCCTCCGTCGTGGCGTCCTGCATGCCGGCGCCCGAGCGCGTCCAGCTGCCCGTGCGCCGGTCCAGCGGGTCCAGCAGGTAGCGCGTGGACAGGGTGCCCTGGGTGCGCAGCACCTCGCGGTGCAGCGCATCGCGTTCGATGTCGGCGATCAGCCGGTGCACTTCGCGCGCGGCTTCGGGCAGCATGCCGTCCACCGGCGATTCGCCGCGCATCGGGGGTTCGGTGCCTTCGCCGTCTCGCCCGCCCTCCTCGCTCAGCCCCAGATTGATCTGGTGCAGGTGGCCGGAGCCGTAATGCAGGTAGTTCAGGCTGCGGCGCAGTCCCGGCTGTCCGGCGGCGCCGGCCACCAGGGGCAGTTCGGTGCGCGTGCGGTTGTCCAGCGCGTCGTGTTCGTGCCGCAGGGTGTGCGTCTGCCCGCTGACCGCATCTTCCGCATGCTCGGCCACGATGCGGCCCAGCGTGTCGTATTCGAACCGCGTGGTGTGCTGGAGGGTCAGGGTCGGCTGTTGAGCGACGTCCCCTGCCCCCGCCTCGGCGCTGCGCCGCCAACGCGTGGCTTCCACCATGCGGCCGCCCACGTCGTAGCGGTAGCGCAGCACGCTGGCGCCCACGCGCTTTTCCACGAGGCGGCCGAGCGTGTCGCGCAGCAGTTCGGTGCGCCGCGGCTGCAGCGGGCTGCGCGCGGCCGGGCCGTCCGCCAGCGTGCCATCCTGCGCCTGCGTCTCCAGTTCGTGGAATACGTCGTCGCCCCGAGCGGGGTGGTGCACCACCGCCACCACATGGCCGTCGACGTTGTATTCAAGTCCCACGCGCGTGCCGTCCAGCCGCTCTTCCTCGATGAGCCGGTCCGCATCGTCGTAGCGGAAGCGGTAGACGCCGCCGTTCTCGGTCGCGAGCGCGGAGAGCCGGTGGGCCGCATCGTGCGCTGCGCCGATCTCCCGGCCCTGCGCGTCACGCCGCCAGAGCAGTTGCCCGCGCGCGTTGTGGCCGTAGCGCGTGGCGCGCGAGAGCGCATCGGTGTGCTCCACGAGCCGTCCGCCCGCGTCGTAGGCGAATCCCTGGCTGCTGCCGTCGGCCAGCCGCAGCGAGACCAGTTGCCCGCGCGCATCCACGGTGCCCTGCGTCTGTTGCCCGAGCGCGTCGGTCACGGATTGCAGCTGGCCCCAGCCGTCCCATGCGTAGCGCGTCGAACGCCCGGAGCAGTCGGTGTAGCGCAGCAGCAGGCCGCGCTCGTTCCACTGCAGCGTCTTGGCGCCGCCCAGCGCATCGCGGATCTGCACCAGCTGGCCGTCCGCGTCATAGGCATAGGCGGTGGTGCTGCCGTCGGGCGCCGTCTCCTGCACGAGCAGGCCCTGGCGGTCGTATTCGTAGCGCCAGGTGGCGCCATCCGGGCCGGTGATGCGCAGCGGCTCGAACCACTGGCTGTCCCAGAGCATGCGCGTGAGCCGGCCGAGTGGATCGACGATGCCGGTCTGCAGGCCGTTGTCGTCGTACTGGAAGGTGGTGGTGGCGCCCGAAGGACGGGAGCAGGCCAGCAGTTCGCGCCGCTCGTTCCAGGCGAGGCGCCAGGTTTCGCCGAGCGGGTTGGTGTAGGCGGTGAGGTTGTGCCAGCGGTCCCACTGCCAGCGCTCCTCGCGGCCGAGCTGGTCGATGGAGCGCGTCCAGCCGCCGGCCTCCTCCGGGCCACCGCCTGCGCTGCCGTAGGCGATGGCGTAGCTTTCGCCGTCGTCCGTCCAGTGGCGCACCACGCGGCGGTCGCGCAGCGGCTCTCCCGCGGGGCCGCGTGCGCCGTCCTGCCGCGGCGGGCCGCTCGCGTCGGCTTCGCTCTCCCAGGCGTAGTGGCAGGCGAAGCCGGCGGCATCTTCCTGGCGCACCATCAGGCCTTCGCCATAGGCGAAGCGGCGCACGTCGGCGCGTGTGCGGTCCTGCACGCGCGCGAGCTGGCTGCCGTGGTCGTATCCATAGGCGGCCAGCAGGCCCAGCTGTTCACCGGGCGCCGCCTGCACGAGGTGGATCGCGGCGACGCGCCGGCTCTCCGCCGGGTAGTCCAGCCGCAGCAGCCGCCCAAGGTGGTCGGCGATGCCCGAGAGCCGCCGCTCGGCGTCGTACCGCATTCCCACCCAGTGCCCGAAGCGGTCGCGGATGCGCAGCAGCCGCAGCACGTGCGTGCCCGCATCCTGCGGCGCGGGGCCGAACTGGTAGCTCACCTGGTCAGGCTCGGCCACCTCGTAGTGCCCGCCCGCGGTGCACCCCAGGGTGAAGCCCTCCCCCACGTTGAAGAGCGCCGTGCCGGGCGCGACGTCTGGCAGATCGATGTGCCGGCCCTGCGGGTTGACGAAGGTGATGCGAGAAGGCGGCGCGCCGGCTGCCGGCCGCTCCACGTGCAGTTCGATCTCGTAGGGCACGCACCAGCCGGTGCCGTGCACCGTGCCGTGCCGGTGGTCGTGGTTGCTGTAGAAGCGCCGCCACGCGATCGGCAGCGGGCCCGGCAGCACGAAGTCGGTGTCTTCGCTGCCGTCCAGCACCTTGCCGCCGGTGGCCGGATGCACCGGGTAGCCGATCAGCGAGCGGAAGCCCCGGCCCAGCGCGTCGCCGGCCATGCCCACCACCGCGCCCATCGCCAGGCAGCCGAGCTTGCCGAGGAAGTTGCCGCGCCCCATCGCGAGGCCCACGCCGATCTCCAGCGCCGTCTCCCACCATTCGCGGTCGTCCGCGATCTCCAGGTAGGCGGTCTTGTTGCCGCCCACGCGCACGTCGTCGGAGCCGCTCGCGATCTGCGCCGAGCACATGAGCTTGTCACCCTTGCGCGCGGCCGGGTAGGTCTCGATGAAGACGGAATCGGAGCCTTCCGCGATGAAGTTCGGGTTGGGCTCGCCGTGCTTGCTGCACACGGCCGCATCGGCCACGGCGCGCATGGCCGCGCGCCCGTTGATGCGCACCGTCGCCGCGCCCCGGATGCCGAGGGTGCCCGTAATGTCGAGGTCCCCGATGCCCTCGGTCATCTCCTGTATCTTTTTTTCCTTGTAGTCGCTCCAGCCGGTGGCGCCTCCGATGAAGCCCGCCAGCAGGCCGCACGCGATGATCGCGCCGCATCCCATCGTGGCCACCGACACGCCGGTGACGAGCGCCACGGCACCTGCCACCAGCAGCGTCTCGACCATGCCCGAGGCCAGCCGCAGGCCCACGCGCGCCAGCCGCGCCCATACCGAGACGTGGCCGATCTCGTCCGCCTGCCGCGCCGCCTCCATGCCTCCCATTGGCCTGCTCCTCTATCGTGGTGTTCCGTCGGTCGGTCGCATGCCGCCGGTGCCGCCGCTCACGCGCGCAGCACGAAGCTGCCCAGCACCCGGTCCACCTGCCGGTGGTGCTCATCGGTGAAGGGCACGGGCAGCGAGAAGGTGAGGTTGAGCACGGTACGGCCGTCGGGCAGCAGGAACAGCGACTGCACGTGGTGCACCATGCGGCCCTGCTGCTTGTAGCTCACGGTGAACTTCGATCCGCCGATCTTCTGCTCCGGCGCACCGAGCGTGGCCGGCTGCACCTCGC
>Ga0308159_1001731_pt1 | contig 28933 bp, 18 predicted proteins | sample PhyCR1_FD_201040 | JGI IMG/M metagenome (GOLD analysis project Ga0308159, IMG submission 201040) | Phyllosphere microbial communities from UC Gill Tract Community Farm, Albany, California, United States - DLSLC.R1 | ecosystem: Host-associated > Plants > Phyllosphere > Unclassified | place: USA...
GCTGAGGGTTAACTTAATAGAAACGGCTACGCATGTAGTACCGACAGCGGAGTACTGGCGGACGGGGGTTCAAATCCCCCCGGCTCCACCATTTGATCATCTAAAGACGTCCACGGACGTCTTTTTTTGTGCCTGAAACCCAGTGAAATCACGGGCTTCAGGGCCATTGGCTTCCGCAGAGGTATTTAGAGTTCCAGGCGCTTTGGTATCCCATTTGGTATCCCGGACCCACCGGTGTTATTTTTGGGATACCAAAACGGTGCTGGAGGTAGCTCTCATGCCTACTAATGCAACCCGCCTCTCAGACCGCCAACTCAAGGCAGTCAAGGCAACAGGAAAAGACTTCGTTCTCACTGACGGCGACGGCCTTCAACTCAGAGTCAGAGCCAGTGGCTCGATGATATGGAATTTCAACTACCGCGAGCCGGTAACCAAAAACCGCCTCAATATGGCGCTGGGCCCTTACCCGGCTCTCTCGTTGGCGAACGCCAGAAAGAAAGCTCAAGAAGCACGTGAACTACTGGCGCTAGGCATTGACCCCAAGGCTCACCGCGATGAGCTCAGGCAAGCCAAGCTGGTGAAGACCGAACACACACTCGAGAAGGTGGCCACCGCCTGGTTCGAACTGAAAAAGCACTCCGTCACAACGGCCTACGCCGAAGACATCTGGCGCTCACTCACGCTGCATGTTTTTCCCAGCCTCAAAGCCACACCCCTCGCAGACATCACCGCCCCCATGATCATCAAGCTCCTACGCCCGATCGAGGCCAAAGGCAGCCTGGAGACGGTCAAGCGACTTTCCCAACGTCTCAACGAAATCATGGCCTACGGCGTCAACTGCGGGCTGATCTTTGCGAACCCGCTCAGTGGCATTCGGGCAGCCTTCAAGAAACCGCAAAAACAAAACATGGCGGCACTTCCTCCCGAAGAACTACCCGACCTGATGCTGGCGATTGCCAACGCCAGCATCAAACGCATCACCCGCTGCCTGATCGAATGGCAACTGCACACAATGACCCGCCCTGCCGAGGCTGCTGGGACGACCTGGGCAGAAATAGATTTCGAGAAACGCATCTGGACCATTCCAAAGGAGCGCATGAAAAAACGCCGTGCGCACCCCATCCCCCTAAGCGCCCAGACGCTCGCGCTGCTAGAGACACTCAAGCCCTCCAGCGGCCACCGGGAACATGTATTTCCGGCCGACCGAAATCCGCGTACACACGCAAACAGCCAGACCGCGAACATGGCATTAAAGCGTATGGGCTTCCAGGATCGGTTGGTCAGCCACGGCCTGCGATCAATGGCCAGCACCATCCTCAACGAACATGGATGGGACCCGGAGTTGATTGAAGTCGCACTCGCCCATGTCGACAAAGACGAAGTCCGAAGCGCGTACAACCGAGCGGACTACATCGAGCGAAGACGCCCGATGATGGCTTGGTGGAGCGACTACATTCAAAAAGCCGCCACCGGCAATTTGTCGGTGACGGCCATTCATGAAAACAAAAACGGGAACGTCATCCCGTTTCGTTAATCAGTTCCTACTGGCGACAGCGGCGACACTGGCGACAACCCACTTATTTAGCGGTCCTGCGCATGGCGACAAAGCGGCGACCGTCGCCACCATCTGCATCGCCCACAAGCTTTTAAGGCCCAGCCCCTGAGGGCAGGAAGGCTTTGCCTTCCCGTCCTCAGGGGCTCACTTTGAAAACCGACGAACGGCCCACTGTCCATTCAAAGCCACCGTCTTCCATACACATCCATCGCCTAAAAACCCCACCCCATACACGGTTGACCACCCTCCGAGCACGCGCTACACCAGAGCCGTAGAGCGCTGTCATCGACAGCATTGCCCAGGTAGCCAGGGATCTTTAAGGCTACGCCCTACAGTGGTGGTCCCAGCCATGCGCGCTCGCTTCCAATTAGGCGCGCAGTCACGCCCAACGTGATCGAAGCCAACTTATCCACAGTGCAAATGCGGCAGCCCACGCCCGTCTCTTTCTCCAGGAAAGAGACGGGCGCCGAAACCACTGCCGCAGCCCTTGCCGGGCAACACATTGCAGCGTTTGTCACTGTGACAATCGGCGTGACAAACCCCGATGTCACCCGCAGCAGCAATGCAGATGATGGTGCCGCAGCCCACGGAATGGACTGCACCTGACTGACAGTCAGGCACGCCCTGGTCATCGCATTACTGCCTGCAACAGACTCAGGATCTCGCGGCGCTGGTCTCGTCAGCCAACGCAGCCTCCACCCGCCCACCGTTATCGGTGCTCAGGAGGCCAGATCATGAGATGCCCAAGCTCCCGGTCGTAAAGAGCCGCCCGTCCCGCGCAAGTGGACAACCCTCACAGGCTGCAGGGGCCTTGATCCCTGATAACACTCAACAACCGTGGCGGGGAGAGTGAGGGAGAAACTCGAAGCACCAGGAGAATGACGATGCAATTGTGCGAAGCGTTTGACCTGCCACAGCCGCTGCTGGAATACCGGCCCGAGCCGCTGGCGTATCCGGTCGAAGCGTTGGGACAGATATTAGGACCAGCCGTCGAACGCATGGCCGAGGTGATCGGCGTGCCCTGCGCCATGGCTGCGCAATCGGTGTTGGCCACTGCCGCCCTGGTGACCCAGTCGCATGCCAATGTGCAGCTCGATGGCCGTGTTTATCCGTTGTCCCTGTACATGCTGACGGTGGCATCGTCGGGTGATCGGAAAAGCGCAGTGGATCATCTGGCGCTGGCGGCTGCGCGTGAGTGGGAGCGGCGGCAGTGGATGCTGTACTTGGAGCAACTGAAAGCCAATCGCGCCGCCATTCGAGGAAAGCACGACGCTCGTGAGTTATCCGTCCCCATACCGCCCAGGTTGATCATCGCCGAGCCCACCATTGAGGCGCTGATCAAAAACCTATGCCAGGGCTTGCCCAGCATGGGGTTATTCAACGATGAGGGCGGCCAGTTTTTGGGCAGCAGCACCATGAGCAAAGAGAACCAACTAAAGGCCATCACCACCCTGTCAGCACTCTGGGACGGCAGCCCCATCGACCGGGCGCGCTCCATGCCTGGCGAAAGCCTGCGAGCTTATGATCGTCGCCTCAGTCTACATCTGATGCTGCAACCTTACCTGGCCACCCAGCTACTCACAGACCGGATGATCAACGGCCAAGGCATCCTTGGCCGTTGCCTGATCAGTTGGCCCGAACGTCTAGTGGGGCGACGCTTGTACAAGGCGGTCGACCTTACGCGAGATGCCAGGATCCAGCGCTACCAAGCGCGCATTACCGCCCTGCTGGATAAGCCGCTGTCGCTACACAACGACGGCTCACTTAACCCTGACAGGCTGGAACTGACACCCAGCGCTCGCACTGCCTGGATCGATATTCACGACACCATCGAATGCCAATCTGGTGAGTTTGGCGAGCTGGCCGGCATTCAATCTGTCGCCGGGAAAGCAGCCGCCAATGTACTGCGTATCGCCGGGGTATTGGCGGTGATTGAAGACGCGCCCGTAGTGGACGAACCCCATATCCAGCGTGCCTCGACGCTGATGGATTACTACCTGGCCGAAATCCAGCGCCTGACGGAGCAAGAGCCCATCAACACGTTACGCGAGGAGGCGGATCGACTGCTGCGCTGGCTGACACAAAAAGGCTGGACCCAATTTACCGTCCGCGACCTCAATCGCAATGGCCCCCGCTTTGCCCGCAAAAGCAGTCATCACACCATTACGCTGCTGGTCGAATTGATCTCACATAGCTGGCTGGACTCTTCTGACGGAAAGACCTTCGAGGTGCGCCATGTTCCGCCTCAATGACGCGGTGCGCCGTTACCAGGCGCAGCATCAGACACGACCTGCATTGCGGAGTGTCGCCACTTCCGTCGCCGCCTTGTCGCCATGCTTCAGAGCAGCAACTACAAGGGTTGTCGCCACTGTCGCCGTTGTCGCCACACCCGCCTTAGGGCCTGTCAACATCGGCCAACTGATCCACCAACTGCGCGAAGAGGGAGCAATGCTGCGGCATCAGCAAAACGCCCTGATTATTCGTCCCACACATTGGCAACAAATGAACAAGATCAGCGCCCACTGGAAAGCGGTGCTGCGCTTTCTGCAAGACACGGAAAACGGTGAAGCCGATGGCATTGGTCGGCCGGCGTGATGGCCGCAATTTTGGCTACGGCCGTCAGCTCAGCTATGCCGGCCCACAAGCGCTGAAAGATATGTTTGCCGGAGGCCACTTCGCTACGGTCAAAGCACACAGTGATCGCTGGCAGGCTTTCGTGAAGTGGTGTCGGTCAGCGGACGGCCCCGGTTACAACGATGCCCGCCAGATAGATCGCAGTACCTTGCACAGCTACGCCACACACCTGCGCCAGCAAATCCAACAAGGTGAAATCTGCATCGCCACCGCGCAGAACCGCCTGAGTAGCGTCAACCGCACACTCGCAGCGCTACGCGGCGACCAGTACGTGAAAATCGCCAACCCGAGCAAGGCACTCGGCATGCAGCGATCAAGCGTACGCACCCGCGTACCGAATGGCCAAGATCACCAACAACTGAGTCGAGTGATTGAAGCGCTTCGCGAACAGCAACACCACCGTGTCGCTGCGATTGTCTGCTTAGCCCGCGCAACCGGCATGCGCTTGCGCGAAACGATCTTGGCTGACCTGCCACGTTTGCAACGTGAGGCTAAATACTTAGGCCGCATCAATATTCAGGATGGGACCAAAGGCGGCCGGGCTGGCGCTTCAGCACCGCGCTGGATCATCGCAAATAACGAGGTTAACGCAGCCTTGCAGATGGCTCGTCACGCTTCGCCACCCCACAGCCGCAATTTGCTGGCCGAAGGTGAAAGCTACGCCAAGTTCCAGCAACAGACGGTGAGGCCAGCCCGTGAATTGATTCACAAACTGGGACTGAAGGGGGTTCATGAATTGCGAGCAGCTTATGCGTGCGAGCGCTACGCACAACTCACTGGCCACGCGGCTCCCGTCAACGGTGGCCAATGCTATCGCATCGATCGCGTTCTGGACCAAAAGGCGCGACGGCTAATCAGTCTTGAGCTTGGGCATAACCGAATCGATGTGGTTTCGGCCTACATTGGGGCTAGAGCGTGAACAAGCCTTTCGATATGGCACTTTTCCTGAGTGGCGTACTGAGCGGTTCAGCGGCTACTCAGAAACGCCACCTACGCCAAGCTCAAATCATGCAAGGGGCCATTCAACAGCGATGGCAGCGAGACAACCCTTGGCGCTGGCAGCTCAAACATGTCCAGTGGTTTCTAGGTCATTATTTAAAGCATCACTCCAGTGCCACCCGGTATTACTACCGCCTCACCGCCCTGTTGATTTGGAAGCGGCTAAGGATTGGGAGAGCTGCGTTTAATTTTGTGGCTGTAAAGCATCCGAGTAATCGATAGCGTCACGTTTCACACATGAATCAATTCATGCGATGTACTTGATCAATCTGTATGAGGTTAAAGCCGTCATCATCAATTTCTTCCCTGATGAATGCTGAGATGGACAAGCAAAAATACTTGTTTCCACCAAACGTAAAAATTGTGATATCACTATGAAACTACTGCGCTGATGGCGCCTTTACCTAACAGGGATCGTTATGGCCGCTCCAGATTTTCGACTCATTGCCTCAGCCAACAGCGATAAAGGTGGGCATTTCGATGACATAGGCGCGATAGGAAAGACAATTACGCCTGAGATGGTAATTGCGCTTTGTGGGCCAATGGGAACTCCACTACACGACGTCGCAAAAACTTTTCAAGACCTATTGCTTGGAACGGATTACGGCTATGAGCGAGTCAACATCATCAGGTTGAGTGATGAGATTCGTGAGCAAAAAACTCTCACAAAAGAAAAGTCGATCCTTAAGCTAATCGAGGCCGGAAATGAGCTTCGTGCCGAGTACGGCAATGAGATTCTTGCTCGCTTGGCTATCCGGAGGATAACGCTCGAACGGGAGGGTGCACAGCAGGCATCCGAGGAGAATAGAGAGGATGACTTATTCAACGACACCAGCTTAGCCCCCGCCCCTAAAGTCGCTGTTCGATACTGCCATATTATCGACTCAGTAAAGCATGTCGACGAACTCAAGCTGCTACGCTCCGTCTATGGCGATATGCTTCACGTTGTAGGGGTTTACTCACCAATAGAGTTACGAATTACCAGGCTTGAGCGATCCAAAGGACCCGGCGACCATATCCATGACCTGATTGATAGGGACTCCGGTGAGGAAATCGACCACGGTCAGCGAGTAGAGGATACTTTCCCACAAGCTGATTTTTTTCTACGCGTAGAAAAAACTACCGATACGCATCGGAAAGGAAGAGTTAAACGCTTCCTCGACCTCATGCTAGGGACAATAATTGCAACGCCTACGCTCAATGAGCGTGCAATGTATGCCGCATTTTCTGCTGCACGAAACTCAGCTTGCCTCTCACGTCAAGTCGGAGCGGCTATTACAAGCGCAGAAGGCGAAATCTTAGCCACAGGATGGAATGACGTACCCAAGGCTTTCGGTGGGCTCTATCAGACCGAATCGTATGGTAGCTCTCCAGATGAGGATCGGCGTTGTTGGAACCTAGGGGGAGGCCGCTGCTCCAATGACCAAGAAAAAGAGCTCATTTCCAATGCGATTGTTGATCTCCTCGCTAGAGAAGGGCTGATTGAAGAAACAAAACGCGACCTTGTCTATAAGGCCATCCGAAAGAGGTCACAGCTGAAAAGCCTGATCGAATTCTCGCGCGCAGTGCATGCCGAAATGCATGCTTTATTGAGTGCTGGCGGCACAGACGGAGGCAAGATTCGTGGAGGAAAGCTATTTGTCACAACCTACCCCTGCCATTCATGCGCTAGGCACATTGTTGCAGCAGGGGTTCGAGAGGTTTACTTCCTTGAACCATATAGAAAGAGCCTTGCGACGAAACTGCACGAGGATGCTATAACTGAGAATGAGAACGAAACGGATAAGGTCAGGGTAATGCCGTTTGACGGCGTAGCTCCATCACGTTTTCTTCGATTTTTTTCTGCGCATCCTAAAGGGCGGAAAAATTCAGAAGGTGTTATGGAGACCAGAGAGGCTCACCCTGTCGCTTTCGTAACAATGGAAGCTATCCCGACACTTGAATCTATCATCGTGAAGGGTCTATCCTCCCGCGGCATTTGAGTTCACCCCGTTGGTACACAGCAGCATTGGAGCAATTTTCATGAAAATCGTTGACGAATCTGGTAACTCGGAGCTCGGGACGCAGTTCGCGTTTTCTTTTGAGGCATCTGATACCGGTGATCAATCGCACCTGCCAATGCCAACGGTCATAACCTCAACTCCAGCGCATCAATTGTCTGCTTGCAACATCGTTGCTTTTCCTCGGACACGAGTGTCATCAGCCGAAGCTAGGCTGCTGGCGAGGATCCTGGAAAGGACCAAACACTTCATTTGAATTTCTATCGGCGTTTCGCCGCCGTCAGAGGGGCGTCCGTTTGGCTGTGCATCAACGCCCCTATTTATGGATGCCTGCGCTACAGCCAGCCTTCACAAAGCCTTGATGCCTGGTCGAGAATCATCTGCGCCGCATCCTCAGCCTTATCCGGTGGATACTTGTATTTACGCAAAATCCGCCGCACCAGGATCCGCAGCTTAGCCCTAACGCTTTCTCGGCTACTCCAGTCGACACTGACATTGGCCCGCAGACTGGCAGTCAGCTCATGGGCTATTTTCGCCAGGATCTCATCGCCCAACTCCCGCACAGAAGCTTCGTTAGTCGCCAAAGCATCGTAAAACGCTAACTCATCATCGTTCAGCCCAAGCACGTCACCACGCTTGCTGGCCTGGGCGAACTTCTTGGCCATTTCAATCAGCTCTTCAATGACCTGCGCCGTTTCGATGGAGCGGTTCTGGTAGCGCTTGATGACGTTGCCCAGCAGCTCAGAAAACTTCTTCTCTTGAGTCAGATTAGAGCTGTAACGGCTTTTTATTTCGCCTTCGAGCAGTCGCTCCAGAAGCTCCACTGCCAGGTTTCTTTCTGGAAGGTTGCGCACTTCCGCGAGAAACGCGTCATCAAGCAAGCCGATGTTAGGTTTTTCCAGGCCTACCGCCTCGAAAATATCCACAACATCACCAGAGACCACTGCATTGCCGATGATCTGTCGAATGGCTAACTCGCGCTCTTCGTCGGTTTTTTTCTGCTGACTGACTTCGCGTTTGATCAGAATGACTTTAATAGCCTGAAAGAACGCCACCTCTTCGCGAACAGCTTTGGCCTCATCCAGCGTGCAGCACAAAGTAAATGCCTTACCCATGGCCAAAGCGTTATCGGCAAACCGCTTTTTGCCATCCTCCATTCCCAGAATATGGTTAGCTGCGCCGGCCAGTAGTTTGTGTCCACCCGTGAGGAAGTCACCGTAATCGAAGCCATGTAGTAGGCTGCGTAGAACGTCGAGTTTCTCCTCTAATACTGAATAGGCCTCGTAAGCATCCACCGTCGGCCGGCCTTTACCTTTGCTGCCGGTGTACTCCTTCAGCGCGGCCTTCAGTTCGTTGGCAATGCCGATGTAGTCCACCACCAGACCACCCTGCTTGTCCTTGAAGACACGGTTAACCCGGGCAATGGCTTGCATCAGGTTGTGCCCCTTCATGGGTTTGTCCACGTACAAGGTATGGACACAAGGTGCGTCAAACCCGGTCAGCCACATATCGCGGACAATCACAAGTTTGAGGGGATCCAGTGGATCTTTGAAACGTTTCTCCAAGCGCTTTTTGACCTGCCCAGAATAGATATGCGGTCGCAGCAAGGCCTTATCCGACGCGCTGCCCGTCATCACGATCTTGATTGCACCTTTCTCCGGATCCTCGTCGTGCCACTCCGGACGCCGAGCGATGATCTCGTTGTATAGGTGCACACAGATCTCGCGACTCATGGCTACCACCATGGCTTTGCCGGGCATCTGCTCCATACTGGCCAGACCCAGATTACGCGCCTCAAAGTGCGTGATCAGATCCGACGCAATGCTCCGAATCCGTGGTTCTGCCCCGACGACCTTTTCCAACGCGGCCCAACGGCTTTTCAGTCGAGACTGCTGGTCGTCTTCTTCATCTTCTGCCAGCTCATCGACCTGATCGTCGATCGTAGGTAGCTCGCTCTCCTTCAGCGAAAGTTTGGCCAAGCGCGATTCATAATAGATAGCGACGGTCGCCCCATCTTCAGTGGCCTGCTGCATGTCATAGACGTGAATGTACTTCCCAAAAACTGAGCGAGTGTCGCGATCCTCGCCGGATACTGGGGTGCCAGTAAACGCTACGAAAGTGGCGTTCGGCAGCGCATTGCGCAGGTGATGGGCAAAACCAACTTGATAACGAGCTTTGCTCTCGGCAACCTGAAGCCCAGTAGGAACTTTCAGCTCGGCATTAAAACCATATTGAGTGCGATGAGCCTCATCGGCGATAACAACAATGTTTGGCCGCAACGACAATACAGGAAAGCTGTCCTCATCGACTCCAGGCATAAATTTCTGAATGGTCGCGAACACGATACCGCCACTAGGACGGTTGGCCAGTTTGGCACGCAAGTCCCCACGCGATTCCACCTGTACTGGCTGCTCGCGTAGCAAATCTTGGGACAACGAAAAAACCCCGAACAACTGCCCATCCAGATCGTTGCGGTCAGTGATCACCACAATGGTTGGGTTTTCCATCACCGTTTCCTGCATCACCCGAGCCGCAAAACACGTCATGGTGATGCTTTTGCCCGAACCTTGCGTATGCCAGACCACCCCGCCCTTATGACTACCGCCGGGACGCGATGCCGTCACTACCTGCTGAATGGCAGCGCGAACGGCGTGGAATTGGTGATAACCGGCAATTTTCTTTACCAACCGGCCGTCGTCCTCGAACAACACGAAGTAACGCAAGTAGTCGAGCAACATCTCTGGTACCAACGCACCGCGTACCAATGTCTCCAGCTCATTGAATTGCCCCAATGGGTCGAGGTCCTGGCCGTCGATGGTCCGCCAGTTCATGAAGCGCTCAAGATCAGCCGACAACGACCCCATACGGGCCTCACTACCGTCGGAAATCACCAGGACTTCATTGTATTGGAACAGGTCCGGAATCTGCTCTTTATATGTCTGGATTTGATCAAAGGCTTTACCCAGATCAGCCTTCACATCTGCAGGATTTTTCAGTTCGAGCAATACCAACGGTAGCCCGTTAACAAACAAGATAATGTCCGGACGCCGAGTGTGTTTTGACCCCTGGATACTGAACTGATTGACCGCCACCCAGTCATTGGCTTTCACATCACCCCAATCGATCAGGCGAACGAAGTCGCCTCGGGTTTCACCGTCTTTTTGATACTGCACGGGTACACCGCCGACCAGCAGGCGATGGAACAAGCGGTTAGCCGACAACTGCACCGGCAGTCCCAATTCTAGTACCTGCTTCAACGCATCTTCACGCGCAGCTACTGGGACCTTTGGGTTGAGCCTCAACATGGCGCTGCGCAGGCGCTCAGCCAACACCACTTGGCGATAGTTTTCACGCTCGGGTTGCTCGCCATCATGAGCGATATTCGGCCCATACAAATGGGTATAACCCACCTCTGCCAGCCAGCCGAGGGTTTCTTGCTCCAACTGGTCTTCGGTCATTCCAACTCACTTCCTGTGTTCAGATCACCGGCCAATTCGGCCTCAATCTCGGCAATGCTCGGCAGATTTCGGCCCAGGGTTTCGGGCAAGTCGCGCAGCAATTGGTATTCGGCAACGCCGATGGGTTTTTCGATGCCCGACAAAGCGTACTCGGCCACCAAGCGGTTTTGCTGTTTGCACAGCAGCAGGCCGATGGTGGGTTTGTCATCCTCGGCTTTAATCTGAGCATCCACGGCCGCCAGATAGAAATTCAACTGGCCAGCGTGCTCGGGTTTGAAAGCCGTTGCTTTGAGCTCTACCACTACATAACACTTGAGGCGGGTGTGATAGAACAGCAAATCAATGAAGAACTCATCACCGCCCACATCCAGGCGAAACTGGCGGCCGACGAAAGCAAAGCCTGCGCCTAGCTCCAGCAAGAAACGAGTGATATGACGGATCAGTCCATCTTCAATATCACGCTCGTGAGCATCGTCCCCCAAGCCAAGAAAGTCGAACAGGTAGGGATCTTTCAGGGTTTCGTGAGCCAACGCCGACTCAGCAGCCGGTAAACGTGCAACAAAGTTAGTGACTGCCGCGCCTTGGCGTTGCTGCAAGCGGTTCTTGATATTCTGCTCCAGCGTGCTGCGTGACCAGCCGAGCAAGACAGTTTGCTGCGCGTACCACTCACGCTCGACAGGGCTGGCCAGCTTGGTCAGCAGGGTCACCACATGGAACCAGGGCAATTGGGCAGCAGGCTGCTGCCCAAATAGACCATTGGGACAATGCTGAGCAAAAAAAACGCCATGTACTTGAGGTTACGGCTGGAAAAACCACGGATATCGGGAAAGGCATCGGAAAGATCGCGCGCCAGTCTCTCAATGACTTTCGCGCCCCAAGCGTTAACCTGCTGGCGCTGCCTGATTTCCGCTCCGATCCGGTGATACAACTGCACCAACTCTGCGTTGACAGCCAGTGCAGCACGTTGCCGGGATTGAGCAATATCGACTTTAAGCTGAGTCAGCCAGTCGGTGTAGCCCTCCGGCGATGCGGAAATCGTTTCTTTCGTCACTCACCAGCTCCCCACTTTTTGACGGGACAACTTACCTTTTCTGGGGGCAGCGCTCGTTTCTTGAAGACGCATTTGGCCGGAGACCAGAGGCGGTAGTAAAGTATCGCGAAGCTGGATGAGTGTATTGAGTTGCGCTTGGTTATTATGGATAGTTCCCCACAGCGGCTCTACCAAGTCATGGAAAGCCATTTTTAACGCCTCGGGCGGGTTAAGCACCAAATAACGGGGAAATGCCTTTAACGCTATGCGATTGACTGTTGCACCATGGATCGTGTGCTTATCGAGCATCTGTTGAAATGGTAAAGAAATAAATTGGTGAAACCAGAACAATCCTGCACCTTTAACAGTATGCGGGCGGATCAGAGCTAACCTGCGGCCCAGGCAACAACGTATGTTCGGCGGAATCAAAGCAAAAAAACCAAGCGTCGCTTCGTAGCTGAAAACTATATCGCCATGAGTTGGCTCAACACGCCGAGTCCACTTACTCCAGTCTTCCTCACTGATATATCGAGTATTAATAAGCTCGAGACGTGTTCCAGTTAGGTTTTTAATACCAAGGAAGACTGGGCCACTTTTCGACTTCGCCGGCGTGGCATGAGGGCCATCATAAATCCCTTCAACAAGCTCACCAATCGGTCTGAAGTTCCATCCTCTTGGTATTAGCCCAAAATCGGATTGTTCAAGGCCATCTGGAAAAAATGCCGCGATGGACGCATCTATACCGCCCAAATCTGGCCTTGCCTCCTTAGTACACACTGGGTCGAAATCCACAAACCACGACTTGTAAATTGCCTGGGCTATAGCCTCCAAAGAAATATTAGTTTCGCGGAGCAAAGTGATACGCTGATCGATCGGTTTCAGGCAATCTACTACATAGCGCTGCTGCTGTATTGATGGAATAGTCACGGCCATCTGCCGCTGATCTCTTAGGCTAACGTAGTCGGCCATATCTGTTTGGCCTTTGAGATAACCAATCTGAAGCAGGAACTCTTGGCTGTTCATCCAATAATATAGATATTCGGGGAGAATCCTATCTGGATTCAAGGATCGCCAGAAACATAACTGCGGCGAGTAGACAAACCGCTGGCTATGTTTCTCAACAAAGGCAAAGCGACCAACCGTACCCTTTGATGTAAAGACAACATCCCCAGGGCGACTGACTTTTGACCCGACACGTGACAGCTCCGACTCCGGAAAAAAATCAGCATCATCAAACTTAAAACCATCGTTAATGTTTCCCGCCCGCGCAAACGGAATACCGGCGTCTGTTAGTTCTGAGTTTTTCGCTCGATAACCATCACCAATTTCAAGCAGCCCCTCACAGATCAACTCTTCAACGCGATATTTTCTAGACTCAGAACTCATAGCCCAAGCCTCCTAGCTTCCGACGGATTAACAGGTCAAGTTCAACACCTTTAGTCATTTGCTCACCTAATAGAGTAGTGAGGGTTTGCATCTTATTAATAAAGGCCTCACCGTCGTCTTCAATCGTCTCTGCTCCGACATAGCGACCTGGATTTAGTACGTACCCATGCTCAGCGATTTCGGTAAGGCTCACACTTCGGCAGAATCCCGCCACATCAGCATATTCAGCGACTTCTCCACCAACATCTAATGGCTCACCGCGCCAATTGGCTACCGCCTGGGCAATGAGTTCGATGTCGCTGTCCAGTAGCTCAATTTGCACCCTACTAATACTAGTCCCCAGCTTCCGCGCATCAATGAACAGCACTTCGCCAGGACGCTTGACCTTTTGCTTAGCCAGGAACCACAAGCACGCTGGAATCTGCGTGTTTAGAAATAACTGCCCCGGCAACGCAACCATCACCTCCACAACATCCGCCTCAACCATCGCACGACGAATATCGCCTTCGGTGTTCTGGCTGGAACTCATCGACCCATTAGCCAGCACAATGCCTGCCCGACCGCTCAACTTAAGGTGATAGAGCATGTGCTGCAGCCACGCATAATTGGCGTTGCCTTGGGGCGGGGTGCCATACACCCAGCGGGGATCCCCTTCCAGGCTGCCGTGCCACCAATCGCTGATATTGAAAGGAGGATTGGCTAGTACAAAATCAGCGCGCAATTCTGGATGTTGGTCACGCACGAAGCTGTCTGCTGGCTCCTTACCGAGATTACCCTCGAAGCCGTGGATCGCAATATTCATCGCAGCCAAACGCCAAGTCGTGGGGTTTGACTCTTGACCGTATATAGAAACGTCGCCGAGTTTACCGCCATGGGCCTCGATGAATTTCTCCGACTGCACGAACATTCCACCAGACCCACAGCAGGGATCGTAAACTTTGCCATGATGAGGGTTGAGTACTGCTACCAAGGTCTTAACGATACTGGCCGGGGTATAGAACTGCCCAGCATTCTTGCCCTCGGCGCGGGCAAACTGGCCGAGAAAATATTCGTATACCTGCCCAAGTAAATCACGAGCTTTGCCGACATCCGAACCGAAACCAATAGACGAGATTAAGTCGACCAGCTCACCCAGTTTTCCGTCCGGCAATTCAATGCGGGCAAAGCGCTTGTCGAGCATGTTTTTGAGTTTGGGGTTTTCCGCCTCAATGGCACTCAGGGCCTCGTCAATGCGCTTGCCGATATCTACCTGCTTGGCGGACGCGCGCAACGACTCCCAGCGCGCCACTTCCGGCACCCAAAACACATTCACTTCTTTGTAGTAGTCACGCTCTTCTAGCTCTTGAGCCAGTACCTCAGCATGATCACTGTCCAGGTAGTATTCGTCGTTAGCATCGGCAAAACGGCGCTCCAGCTCTACGCGGCGGCCAGAAAAACTATCAGAGATGTACTTCAGGAAGATTAGGCCGAGGACTATGTGCTTGTACTCAGCAGCGTCCATGTTGGCGCGCATCTTGTCCGCAGTAGCCCAAAGCGTTTTTTGCAAGTCCTGCTGGGTATTACTGGTTTTAGGGGCGACCGCCTTGCGCCCAGGCTTCTTTTTTACCAACTCAGGTTCTGGGCTGACAGGACTTTCGCTCGACGAAAAACGAGCACGCGCCTGGTTCAGCGCTTTTTCAGCAACACTGCTGGCGTTCTGTTCGGCACCCTTTTGAACCGTCATGGACTACTTCCTACATTCGACGCAGATGAATTGCGTGGTAAAAACTGAAAACCCAATCACAGAGGCTCGGGCGAAGATTGCCCACATGATAACGGGTCACCACCTGTTTCGTCTGAGTTGCAACGACCAGTAGAACGCTCAATCCCTCGAAATGGGGCTCATGATCAGTGTTCAGGCTTCACATAAAAAATCTGTCGGGCGCCCACTAAAAACGCAGGTCAATGCAGTGCAAAACCGCAAGCCTGCGAGCGATCAGTGATTTTGGGCCAAACGTGGGCGCTGAAGATGGGCCTAAATGCATAATCAGAAGCACCGCCGCCCCGGAAAAAAATGTTGAGGTTCCGTGGCCTATGCTGTCGCGTCTCGAGTAGCTTGATGCAAATTCCACTTGCGACGCGTGCAGATGAACTCCAATACGATCGGTTATTAGATCGTGTACGCACGGAATGAGCACGGTATTCCAAATGGTATTCCAAGCAAGAACGACAACTTAACATTTACTCAAAAAATCAATATCCTACAGAGCAAATTCAAATCCCCCCGGCTCCACCACCTCAACATCTAAAGACGTCCACGGACGTCTTTTTTTGTGCCTGAAATCTAGTAAATACGGGGGTTTCAGGGCCACGAGAGGCCTTCTAGGCTTTTTGAGTTCCAGGCAGTTTGGTATTCCCAATGGTATTCACGGCTGCCCAGCACCAGTCTTGGGAAAGCCCCCCTGCCCTTGTGAAGACGACGTTCTCCGAATTTATCTCCAGCAGAGGCCCAACCGGGATACAGCGCTAAAAAGGTACAGACGCAATTCACTCTGATGCAGGAACTCTACGCAACATCAACATTGCAATGAAAACCGCACCGACCGTCCCCACCGAGATCATCAGCCCATGCTCGCTGACATAGGACACTGTGGCGCCCGTGGCAATGGGACCCAATACGCTACCCAAGGTGTAGAACATCGCAATCGCCGTCATGGCGGTGGACACTTGATGTTCGCCCACCCGGTCTCCCGCCTCGATCACTGCCAGGGTGTTCATGCCGCCAATGGCGCCCCCCCAGAGGAACACGGTAATCGTCGCCAACCAAGGGAGCGGCTGGCTGAACGGAATAGCGAGGGTGCCCAGCAACAGTATCAAGCCGCAGATTAATTGACCGACCTTGTAGGAACTGCGGTCGGCCATCCAGCCGATCGGCAGTTGCAGGACGGTGCCTCCAATGCCGAACACCGATATCAGCAGGGTGGCGGCGGTCAATAGATAACCGGCCGAGAGGCTGTAGCCGGCAAGGAACGATACGGATGAGGTTTCCGAAAAGCCTGCGATAAACGCACCACACAGCGCCGTGGGGATGACGCTGAATAACTTGCCATGGCGTTTTTCCGCCGGGGTTTGCGGTCGCGTATCGTAGCCCTTGAGGGTTAAGGCCAGCGCGCCGGATAACAACACGATCACGGCACAGGCGTAGTAAGGCGCGGTACTCCCGACGCCGAATACCACCAACAGCAGCGGGCCAACGGCAATACCCAGGCCCATCAAGGTCTCATGTACGCCGATCGTCCGGCCGCGCTCGTCTTTCGAGGCGACCGCGAGGATCCACGTATCGCAGGCAATCCAGCGCAGGATCAAGCCAATACCGAGTACGAAGTTCAGCGAAAAAATCAGTACCAAATGGGTAGTCAAGGTCATACCGATCAGCGCGGCAATCGTCAGCGCTGCGCTGAGGATATTCGTCCTGACGAGCCCCAAATGGGCCAGCAAGCGCGGAACCCATTTGTAGAGCAGCAGGATCGCCAACCACGAGGCACTGACAATCACCCCGATCTTTGCCGGCTCGACCCCATGCTGATCCAGCGAAAGCGACAGCAGCGGAGTGACAGTACCTATCTGCACGATCTGTGACAGGGCCGAGAGCGTGTTTATCTTGGTGAGCGCAAACCAGCGTTGTTTGTCGGTGTACTCAATACCGGTATTTTCCATTCGTGACCGACCTTGGCTAGACAGCGCTAAAGTGTTCGAACAACCACGGGCAGAGCTCACCTTCGGGCTTGTGGAACAGCGCACTGATGGTGTCCAGAGGCGTCCAGTCGGCCTGGATGCCTTAGAGACTTTCGAGGAAGGGTAGAGCAATTTCCAGCACCCGACGATGATCCATCTGTTCCGGCTCGACTATCCCGCGGTGAAGCATGTATTACGCACCGGTCCCCCGAGCCCCTGCTGATTCAGGCAAGCGAAACCCTCGCCTCACTCAACGCCATGACCACCGACCAGGCCTTCGGGTTCGAAGGTGCCAACCGTCACAAGCTACTGGCCACCTAACAATTGATCGTGCCAGGTGAACTGATGGTCGAACGAGTGCTGGTACTCACCCAAGACGCGCGCGCATTCCAGTAACAAGAAAGGCCGAGTCGCATTCAGCGTCTCGGCCTTTTGTTGTCATACATCCACCCTGCTATTTTCCAATCTTAATCATTATCAACTCCCAAACCAGCAAGTTAGCCAACTAACTATTTTCAAACATCCGCCTGAATAGCTAATCATCCGCATCGCTGTTGCTTTAACGATAAACCCCTCGATTATTTTTATTTCACATATATTTTACATTCCCCCACATATGCTAATGTCATTACGACATCAACGCTGTTCCAACCAGAATCAAGGGGTGTGTATGGCAGGTGTAATGGCATCCGTTAACAGCCGTACACAACTGGTCGGTCAGAACAGGCTGGAATTATTGCTATTCCGCTTCAACGACCAACAGCTGTACGGAATCAACGTCTTTAAAGTTCGGGAAGTTATCCGCTGCCCCAAGTTATCTCTACTACCAAAGTCTAATAACAACATTTGTGGCGTTGCCAATATACGCGGCGCTTGCATTCCTATTCTAGACCTCGCGATGGCAACGGGGCTGCCCGGGATCACGGATAAAGAAAGCGCCTTTATTATACTTACGGAGTACAACAACCGCGTTCAGGGCTTCCTGGTGTATGCGGTTGAACACATCGTCAATTTGAACTGGGAAGATATTCATCCGCCCCCCAAGGGCAGCGGCGACAACAATTACCTGACGGCCGTTACCCGTACCGATGATCGTCTGGTCGAAATCATCGACGTGGAAAAGGTGCTGACGGAAATCTCGCCCTCGTCCGAGGAAATATCCGTCGGCGTGGTGGATGACGCGGTCACTCAACAGGCCAGGCATCTGCGTGTGTTGACCGTGGACGACTCGATGGTGGCGCGTAAACAGGTGACCCGCTGCCTGGAGACGGTAGGCGTCGAGGTGGTCGCCTTGAACGATGGGCGCCAGGCGCTGGATTACCTTCGGGCCATGCTCGACGAGGGGCGCAACCCGCATGAGGAATTCCTGATGATGATTTCGGACATCGAAATGCCGGAAATGGACGGTTATACCCTGACCGCCGAAATCCGCGGTGACCCGCGCATGGCCAAGTTGCATATCGTGCTGCACACCTCCCTGTCGGGCGGTTTCAACCAGGCCATGGTCAAGAAAGTCGGAGCCGATGACTTCCTGGCGAAGTTTCGCCCGGATGACCTGGCAGGCCGCGTAGTCGCGCGTATCAAGGCCGCGAGCCCGACCTGAAAGGCAAGACAACACTGCTCAAGCCAAGGAGGCTGATGAGAAAGGTATAAGAAGAACATCAACAGAGGGCATACCATGTTGAAGTGCAATGAACTCAATCTGCAGGCGCCTGACGGCGAGGCAAAGCCATTCTGGCGGGACGGCGTACCCTCAGAAGGGCCGTGCGCCATGGGCTGCGGCACTCAGCCAGCCACCCAGGCCCCGACAGCAGCGCCAGCCGTCCCCGCCGTCCCCAGATCCATGCAAGACGAGTTGGTGGCCGCACAGCAAATCTGTAGCCGCGCCAAGACCGCCGTTGTCGAAATGTTCGGCCATGCCCGCATGGGCCGGGCCCTGGAGCTGGAACACATCAGTGCACTGGTGGACGACATTTCGAGCTCCATCGCCCGCCATCCCAACGCCTTTATCAGCCTGGCACGCCTGAAAAGCATCGACGACTACACCTACATGCATTCGGTCGCCGTGTGTGCGTTGATGATTGCCCTGGGCAATCAATTGGGCCTGTCCACCGCACTGATTCGTCGGGTCGGAATGGCTGGGTTGCTGCACGACATCGGCAAAATGGCGATACCGGGCGCCATCCTCAACAAGCCTGGCCGGTTGAGCAATGACGAATTGCAGTTGGTGCGCACCCATCCACTGGAGGGGGAGAAAACCCTGCTGGCGGCCTCGCAGATGTGCGAAATGGTCGTGGATGTGTGCCTGCATCACCACGAAAAAGTCGACGGTACCGGCTACCCCCATCAGTTGGCGGGTGACCAGATCAGCCTGGTGGCCCGGATGGCGGCGGTATGCGATGTCTACGATGCAATCACCTCGGACCGTTCCTACAACCAGGGCTGGGACCCCGCCGTCGCCATCCAGCAGATGTCCACATGGGACGGACACTTTGATGACGAGGTATTTCGTGCGTTTTTAAAGTCCGTGGGTATTTACCCGATCGGTTCTATCGTTCAATTGAAAAGTGGCAGTATCGGCGTAGTCATAGAACAACATCCTGATTCTTTATTGACGCCAAAAATAAAAGTGTTTTTCCTGCCCGTTCTGAATATCTATGTAACGCCGAAAATAATAGACCTGAGTGATCCCGCACAACCCGACCGGATTGTCGCGAGGGTGCCGCACCAGCGTTACGGTTTTAAAAACACCGACCGTTTATGGCTCGATGAAGAGACGCCCAAAGAGCACTAAGCAACACCCAGCGCTGTACCGCATGTATATGCCTAAGCAGCCAATGATAAAACACTATGCCTTGTGCAAAGAAAGTACCGGAATGTCGACATTCGATGATGTTGGCGACTATTAGCATGGGCAGGAAATATCATGAAATTCAACTCACTGCAGACTCGAATTTGCTTCACCGCCGGACTCTGCCTGTTTATCTCCTGTGCGAGCCTGGTGCTGTATGGCCTCTATTCCTCGAACGCCAACCAGGCCTATGTAGGTGCTGAAGTTTCAACCCTGATTGAAAGCGCCACTATCCGCGAAGTGCAAAACCTGGCTGAGGCGCGTGCCAATGCCATCCAGGCAAAACTGCAAAACGCCTTGGATTCGGCCCGCACAATGGCCAATACCCTGGGAGCGAGTAAAAGTGCCCAGAGCCCGCTGAGCCTGGGCCGCGAGCAGATCAATGCGATGCTGCTCAGCGTGCTCAAGGACAACCCTGACTTCAACGGCACGTATTCATGTTGGGAGCCCGATGCGCTGGACGGCCAGGATCAAGCCTTTCGTATCAATGAGGGCGGTAACAACCCGCTGACGGGCCGCTTCACGCCTTACTGGACACGCAGTTCAGACGGCCATATCGCCGTGCAACCGCTGGTTGAGTACGATTCCGATGCCCGCCACCCCAACGGTGTGTTGAAGGGCGGCTGGTATTCCGGCCCGCGGGACACCCAGAAAGAAAGCGTGCTCGACCCGCTTCCCTACGTGGTGCAGGGCAAAAATGTATGGCTGACCACGCTGTCGGTACCGATCATCGCCAATGGCAAGTTCTACGGCGTGGTCGGTGCAGACTTCGACATTTCGTTTATCCAGAAACTCAGCGAACAAATGTCCGCCGACCTGTATGGCGGCAAAGGCTCGGTGTCGATCCTGAGCAATCAAGGGTTGGTGGTGGCCGATAGTAAACGCCCGGAGCTCATCGGCCAGTCGCTGAAAGCCTTGCTGCCCGGCACATGGGAAAAAGTGTTGGCCAATGTACAGAAGGGCCAGGGAGACAGTCGGCTCAACCCGGACTCACAGGAAATCGAAGTGCAGATGCCGATCAACCTGGGCCGCACCGGCAAGCCCTGGGCGATCGTGATCCATCTGCCCAAGGCGGTGGTCATGAGCCAGGCCATTGCCCTGGAGCAGGAACTGCAGTCACGCGGCGTCAAGAGCAGCATCTGGCAGGTCTCGGTCGGCGTGGGTATCTCCTTGCTGGCATTGCTGGCGCTGTGGTTCGCCACGGCGAAAATCGTCGGTCCGATTCGTGAAGCCGCCGCCCTGGCCGCCAACATCAGCCTGGGTGATTTCTCGCGTCGGCTGGTGCAAAAATCTGAAGATGAAGTGGGCCAATTGTCCTTTGCCTTGAACGATATGTCGGAAAGCCTGCAGCGCCAGGTGCGCGTGGCCGAGCGAATTTCCGAAGGGGACCTGGATCTGGAAGTGCGCCTGTCCTCGCCCAATGACACCCTGGGCAAGTCGTTGGAAAAAATGGTCGGCAACCTGAACACCTTGATTTCCCAGGTGCAGGCCAGCGCCACGCAAATCACCGGCAGTTCCGCGCAGGTCACCGAGTTGAGCCAGTCGCTGTCCGACGGCGCGTCCAACTCTGCCTCGTCCATCACTGAAATCAGTGCGGTGATGACCCAGATGGCAGCGCAAACCACCGACAACGCCGCCAATGCGAAGAAGGCCGACGAGCAATCCCAGGCTTCCCGCGCCGACGCCGGGGAAAGTGACAAGTTGATGAGTGAATTGATCGCCGCCATGGCGGAAATCGACAACTCGGGCAAAGACATCACGGCCATTATCACCACCATCGACAACATCGCCGCTCAAACCAATCTGCTGGCGCTGAACGCGGCCATCGAGGCCGCCCGTGCCGGCGAACTGGGCCGTGGCTTTGCGGTGGTCGCCGATGAGGTCAGGAGCCTCGCCGCCCGCAGCGCCGAAGCCGCCCAGCAAACCGCCGCGCTGATTGCCGACTCCTCGACCAAGACCCAGCGCGGCATGATCATCGCCGGCCGCACAGCCGACTCGTTGAGAAATATCGTCAGCGGCACCAGCACGGTGTCCAGCCTGGTGTCGTTGATCTACCAAGCCTCCAGTGAACAGGCTTCCGGCCTGCAGCAGGCGAGCATCGGCCTGGAGCAGATCGATGAAGTCACCCAGCAGAATCAGGTCAACTCCCAACAATGCGCGGTGGCGGCCAAGAACCTGTCGGAACGGGCCAGTTCCATGCAACAGGGCCTGAGCCGCTTCAAAGTCAAAGCCTCGTAATGCCTCACGCGAAGCCAGGGGGGGACATCAACCTCCTGGCCCAGCGCTATAAACCCACTCCCATTCATGAAATATTAAGAATCGCCTCCCTATACTCACCGATTGCGAGCCGTTCTCCCGAACGGCCTTCTGCCTCGGTAGCCAGACTCCATGACGCGCCCCGCTCCCCTGCTGCTCCTGCTTGCTGCTCTGTTGTTCTTCTTTGCCCTGGGAAACCACGAACTGCAAGGCTCCACCGAGGCCCGCGTCGCGGGGATCGCCATGGCCATGCACCTGGACAATGACTGGGTCGTGCCGCAACTGTTTCGTGAACCCTTCCTGGAAAAACCACCCCTGAGCCTGTGGCTGGACGCCGGAGCGATTCGCCTGTTCGGCGGCACGCCTGGGGCGGTCCGCCTGGCGTCGGCATTTGCCGGTCTGTTCAGCGTGATGCTGTTCTATGGAATGCTGCGCCGGTTCGGGCGCCCGAAAACATTGGCCTTCAGTGCGGCGCTGATCCTGGCGACCATGGCCAGCTACTGGAGCAATGTGCGCGGCGTGGGGGAAGACTCACTGCTCAGCCTCGGCGTGACCACCGCGCTGCTGGCGTTCTACCAGGCGATGCGGCCTGAGTCCGAGCGCCAAGGCTCGACGACCTGGGCCTGGGCGCTGTTTACCGCCGGCATGGTGATCGCCACCTTGAGCAAAGGCGTACTGGGCCTGGCGATGCCGGGCATCGTGATTTTCGTGTACCTGGCCAGCACCAGCCTGATGGACAGGCGCCTGCGCCTCGCCGACTGGCTCAAGCCGGCGCTGTTCACCCTGCTGGCATTGGTGCCGCTGATGATCTGGTTGTGCTTCCTGTTCCAGCGCGGCGGGATGCAGGCCGTGGGCGAAGTGCTGTGGACCAACAGCGTCGGGCGCTTCAGCGGCTCGTTCGTGGAGGCCGGGCATTACGAACCGTTCTATTACTACATTGCCAAGCTGCCCGAGGCCTTCCTGCCGTGGAACATCCTGGTGTACCTGGGCCTGTGGCATTTTCGTAAAAGCCTGGTGCACAACCGCTACCGCCTGTTTTTCAGCGTATGGCTGGTGGCGCAATTCACCCTGCTGACGCTGGCCTCAAGCAAGCGCACGGTTTACCTGATGGCCCTGACACCGGCCGCCGCTGTACTGGCTGCGGAATATGTGCGGGTGCTGCTGAAATGGCTGAAGGATCACAAGCCGGCGTTGTACGCCTATCACCGCCGCGTGATTGGCGGCGTGTTCACCCTGGCTGTCGCCTGCTACCTGATAGCCGCCTTCTGGTTCGCGCCCAAAGCCGACGTGCGCCAGTCGTTCGTGCCGTTGATCAGTCAGATCCAGGCACTGCAAGCCGAAGGCAAGGAGGTGGTGTTGTTTCAGCCCAATGAGCGGATCGCCGGCGCCAGCGTGTTCTACACCCAGGCCTACCTGCCGATCCTGCAGACCGAAGCCGAGCTTCAGCGCTTTTTGACCGCCAAGCCCGGCAACGTTGCGCTGCTGGACCATACCAACGACTTGACCACCAAGGTCACGGTGCTCAAGGAGATGGCCATCAACCGCCAGCCCTACTACTTCATCGAGCAGTAAGGCCAGCGCGGGGCATCAGTGCTTGGTGACCTTGTCCAGGTAACCCATGGCGAACGCCGAGATCACGAAGGTCATGTGAATGATCACGTACCACATCAGGTGTTGCGGATCGACGTTCTTGGCGTCCATGAAGATGCGCAGCAAATGGATGGAGGAAATCGCCACGATGGAGGCCGCCACTTTCATCTTCAGCGACGAAGAGTCCATGGTGCCCAGCCAATTGAGCTTTTCCTTGTTTTCATCGATGTCCAGCTGCGAGACGAAGTTCTCGTAGCCGGAAATCATCACCATCACCAGCAAGCCGCCGACCAGGGCCATGTCGATCAACGACAGCAGCACCAGGATCAGCTCGGACTCGGCCATCGAGAACACGCTCGGCAGCAGGTGAATCACTTCCTGGAAGAATTTCAGCGCCAGCGCCAGCAACCCGAGGGACAGGCCGAAATAGATAGGCGCCAGCAGCCAGCGCGAGGCGTACATAGCATTTTCGATAAAGCGTTCCATTGGATCTCACACAGCATGGCTAGAAATGGCGGCGAGTATACCAGCCGCTATAAGACACCTGTAACCACGAGAAAACTGACCTGGGCGGCATCTGTAAGAGAATTTTTCTGCTAGTGTCGAGCCCAATAACTCGGCTCGATGACGTCGGACAGGAAAAAACTCAGATGATGGATGTGCGATCCCCTTTGGCCAGCGTTGGCCTGTGCGCCGCCTTGTTGCTGGCCGGCGGCTGTTCCCCAAGCGATGAGCAGAAACAGGCCACCCTCGAAGAGAAAACCGCGAAGTTCGAGCAGTCCCTCGACAGCATCCAGGATCCGAAACTGCGCGACGCCATTGCCGACCTCGGCGGCTCGCTGCTGCTGCTGGAACGGGCGCGGGTCAAGCTCGCCACCAAGCCCATCGAGGCCGAATACGGCGAGGACACCCTCGCGCTGCTCAAGCACTACCCCACGCCGCAAGGGCTGGTGGACACCTACATCAATGGCTTGTTCGTACTGCGCAAAGCCTCACATTCCGACTACCTGACCGATCTGCAGCCGGTCTTCCCGTTCAACTTCAATGTGCCGGACCAGTTCCCCTTCCCCCACGGCCTGGAATGGCAGTCCGTCACCTTGAGCAACAACAAGGTCGTGCCGTTCCAGCCGGAATGGTCGGAAACCGATCCCGGCATCCAGTTGAGCCCCAGCAGCTCCAACCTGACCAACCCGGATGACCTGACGGTCACCTACCCGTTTATCGATGGCATCGAGACGGAAAACAAAAGCCAGCCGCAACCCGTTCGCCTCAAAGGCGCAGTGGAAGTGATCGCGCCGGGCAAAGTGCTGACCTTCGACTTGTCGAAAAAGGACGTGGGCCACAAACGCACCGAAGGCAATATCACCGTCAACCTGCTGCTCCTGGAAAAGAACTACGCCGAAATCGAACTGACCAACAGCCAACCACTGGCCCCCGAAGTGGGTGACGAATCGCCCAACCCCTTGCTGGTACAGGCACGGGACGGCACCGGACAATTCCTCACACGCTCGGGTTCGATCAACGAAAGCAGCGCGCAAGTCGAGTTCTACCAGAAGCAGTTGGCCGAGATGCAAAAACAGAAGGCCTGGTCCGATGGGTTTGAAAAGCAACTGGTCGATGAGCAGAAAGCCTTCGAACACAAGCAGAGCAGCCATTACGCCAAGGTCTATTTCAATGGCCTGATCGACACCCTGCAGATCAATGTGCTGGATTTCTCCACGGCCACGGTCACGCGCAAGGACCTCGACCTGCCGGTCCTGCGCTTCGACAAGAACAGCCTGGAAAAAACCGTACAAGCCTTGCCCATGCCGGTCACCGTGTACGACGACGGCGCCGCCAGCTGGCTCAAGGACGCCTCGTTGACCGAGGAACAACTGAAGAACAGCGTCACCATCAGCCAGTCCGTCGAAGACGCCAGCGCCGCCCATATCGTGTTCGACCACCCATTCACCTTCAATGACGATCTGGTGGGCAGCGAGCGCAACAGCAGCGAATCACCGGTGACGTTCTTCACTGCCGATGAGAAAGGTGAACGCGGCGAGCCCATCGAATTGCCGACCGAGGCGTATGAATTGAACCCGGCCCGCGGCACCCTCACCTACGATCTCAACCTGTTCCCGGAAAACCCGGCGTTTGTGGTGGGTTCGATCCCGCTGTTCCTGGCGACTATCGAGAAAGGCGACATCGATGCGGCCAAGCTGCCCAAGGGGTTGTCGCTCAAGGACAACGCACTGATCGTCGACCAAAAGGAATTCCCCGCCGACAGCTGGCGCTTCTATGCCAAGGACGCCAGCGGCAACTACCTCAAGGAAATCCTCGGCGTCAGCCACCGCGCCGAGGAATACGGCACGGCCTTGTTTGACGTGCATTACTTCTACGGCCAGCCGACCGCACTGGAAAGCTACCAGCGCACCGACCTCAGTACCGTGCAATACGGCTTTGAGGTCAAGCTGGACAAACCCGAGAGCAAATAACCGCGCCTACAGCGCCAGTTGCTCATGGCTGCCATTGAGCTGCCGCAGATGGGCCTGCATGTGCAGGCACCAGATCTGCGGGTCACCCGCCAGCTCATAGCCGTGCAGGGTCAGGCTGTCGACGATCGATTGCAGCATGCTTTCTGCCACGAAGGGCCCATGAAACGGGCCCTGGGACTTGATTGTGGAAGGCTGTTCACCCGTCATTCCGGCGGCAAACAACAAGGTCCACATCCCGTTATCCCCCGCGAGCGGGCGAACGGAACATTCGATTCGGGTAACCAGGCCGAAGCACTGGCGGGTAAGGCAAAGGTTGCGCGGCATGGCGGCGACCCTCGGTAGATCGGTGTTCAGCCTCAACCTATGGCGAGGCTGTTTCTATCCAGCGACTCCTGTGGATATCCCTAAGGCTCAGAATAGAATAAAAACATGACAAACCAAGGCTGTAGGGACCAACGGGCGTTGGCCCCTCAGAAGGACGTCAATTTAGTGACGTAACCAGATCCAAATGTGGGAGGGGGCTTGCTCCCGATGCAGTGTGTCAGTCGACATCTACATGACTGACCCATCGCAATCGGGAGCAAGCCCCCTCCCACATGTTTGATCCGGCCTGGCCTCAGAACTCAGGTGGGCTTGGCTTCGGCCAGCGCCTGCTGCGCCAGTTCCTTCTCCGCGTCCTTCAGGTCTTCCTCGCTGATCATCTCGGCAATCGCGCGCAAGCGCTCGACCACGCGGGCATTGACCGTGCCTTCCGGGAACTGCCCCTCGGCGTCCGGCTCACCGGCATCCTCGCCCACCAGCAGGCTCAATGCCTCGTCGGCCTGACGCACCGCATAGATGTGGAATTGCCCGGCGCGCACGGCCTGCAACACCTTTTCATCCAGCATCAACGTGGCCACGTTCGCCTGGGGAATGATCGCCCCTTGCTCGCCGGTCAAACCGCGGGCTTCGCACAGGCGGAAGAAGCCTTCGATCTTCTCGTTGACCCCGCCCACGGCCTGCACTTCACCAAACTGGTTGATCGAACCGGTGATCGCAAAGCACTGCTTGAGCGGCGTCTTCGACAAGGCCGAGATCAACGTGCAGGCCTCGCCCAGGGACGCGCTGTCACCGTCCACGTAACCGTAGGACTGCTCCAGCGCGATACTCGCCGAGATCGCCAGCGGAAATTCCTGGGCATAGCGGCTGCCCAGGTAACCGGTGAGGATCATCACGCCCTTGGAGTGGATCGGCTGCCCGAGGTTAACTTCACGCTCGATGTCGACGATGCCGCTGCCGCCCGGGTACACCGTGGCGGAAATCCGCGCCGGCACCCCGAACGCCGAGTCACCGACCTCCAGCACCGTCAGCCCATTGCACTTGCCGACCGCCGCGCCGGCGGTGTCGATCAGGATCACCCCGGCGAGCATATCGTCGAGAATCCGCGCCGACACCCGCCCGGTACGCGTGGCCTTGGCCTTCAGCGCACGCTCGATATGGCCCGCATCGGTCATCTCATCGCCCGCCAGGTGCCGGATAAAGTCCGCTTCGCTGACCAGCTGGAACAAATCCCCAATACGTGCCGACAAACGGCCCTGGTGCTCCGCCAGCCGTGCGCTGTAGGTGGCCAGGCGCGCCACCGCGTCCGAAGTCAGCGGCGCCATGCCTTCTTCCGAAGTGCGGGTCTTGAGCAACTGGGCGAACTGCTCCAGGCTCTCGTCCACCATCGGGATGTCTTCGTCGAAATCCACCAGCACCCGGAACATCTCCTGGAAGTCCGGATCGGCGTCCTGCAGCGCGTAATACAACTGGCGCGAACCGATGATGATGACCTTGACCTGCAACGGGATCATCTGCGGGTTAAGGGTCACGGTGGCCAGGCGGCCCAGTTCGCCCAGGGGCGATTCCATCTTCAGCTTGCGCGACTGCAGGGAACGCTTGAGGGCGTCCCACACAAACGGCTCGCTGAGCATCTTCTCGGCTTCAAGAATCAGAAACCCGCCGTTGGCACGGTGCAACGCACCTGGGCGTAACTGCCGATAGGTGGTGTACAGCGCGCCCTGGTCGGTGCTGTATTCGATACGGCCGAACAGGTTGTCGTAGGTCGGGTGCGGTTCAAACACCACCGGCGCGCCACCGTTGACCGGATGGCCCACCACCAGGCTCGGGCAGTATTGCTCTTCGAGCAGCTTGCGGGCCTGGGCGTCGGTCTTGGCGTCGTCCACCAGTTGCTCGACCACGGTTTTCAGCAGGTACACCTGCATGGCCTGCAGATAACCGCAGACACCGGCGTTCTCCGCGTACTTTTCCGACAGCGGTGCGAGCAAAGGCTGCAAGGCCAGGGTGATGGTTTCTTCGTTGAACTGACGCAGTTGGTTGTTGGACTCGCGCTTCCACTGGGGCAGGCTGGCCAACTCCTCGTTGAGGCGTTCTTCCAGCTCGGAAATATCCGTGTGGAAACGCTCGCGATCCACTTCCGGCAGCTGCGAGAACTCGGCCTCATCCAGGGCCTTGCCGTCGAGCATCGGGGTGAAGGCGATATTTGAGCTGTCGCGGTACAGCGCCACGTCCTTTTCCAGGGCCAGGCGCTCGATCACGTCCAGGGCCTTGTCATAGCGCTGGTTGAAGGCACGGTCGATGGCACTCTTGCGCTGTTGATAAGTCGGGTGTTCGAACACCGCCGGGAAGGTCGCGACGAGGTTGTCGACCAGGCCATTGATATCGGCAATGAACGCCGCCGCACCGCCGCCTGGCAATTCCAGGGCGCGGGGTTCGCGAGGCTCGTCAAAATTGTTCACATAGACCCAGTCCGCCGGGGTCTGCAGGCGCTTGCCCTCGGCTTTCAGGTAGCGTTTGACGAACGAAAAGCGGCCGGTGCCCGGCTCGCCCATGACAAATACGTTGTAACCGGGGCGCGGCATGGCCACACCGAACTGCAACGCTTCAACCGCACGTTCCTGGCCAAGCACACCGCGAAAGGGCTCCAAATCATTGGTGGTCGAGAAGC
>Ga0308159_1001733_pt1 | contig 28905 bp, 24 predicted proteins | sample PhyCR1_FD_201040 | JGI IMG/M metagenome (GOLD analysis project Ga0308159, IMG submission 201040) | Phyllosphere microbial communities from UC Gill Tract Community Farm, Albany, California, United States - DLSLC.R1 | ecosystem: Host-associated > Plants > Phyllosphere > Unclassified | place: USA...
GAAGCTCCGCCATCTCGCTGATGCGGTAGAAGGCGAACTCGGTGAATTCCCAGCCGAAGAACAGGAAGACGAACGAGAAGATCAGCACGAAGGTGCCGGCCACCAGCTCCACCTTCGCGTTGCCGCGCGGGGTGAGGAGGGGGAAGACATCGACGACGAAGTGGGTGCCTTCCCGCACCGCCAGCATGGCGCCGATCATCACCATCCAGACCAGGCCGAAGCGGGCCATCTCCTCGGTCCAGATGTAGTGGGGGATGATGGCGGTGAAGCGGGAGAAGATCTGCAGGGTGACGGGGAAGAGCAGGATGAGGACGGTGAGCCCGAGCAGGATCTGCAGCAATGTGCCGTAGCCCGCGGTGAAGCGGCGCAGGGGACCGGGCTTCTCAACAGCATCTGTCATACGTTTTCCAACCAAGGGGCCGCCCGCGCGGTGGCGGGCGGCGTTGCGCCAGTAAGGTGTCCGGTGCCTGCGCCGGGGCGGTAGCGGCCTAGCTGGTGACGGCGGTGATGCGGCTCATGATGCCGTCAGCCTCGATCTCCTTGGCGTAGGCGGCCATGACGGGCGCGACCTTTTCCAGCAGCGCCTGGCGTTCGGTGAACTCGATCTTCCTCAGGCGGCCGGAGGCGGCGAGGGCGTCGATCTTCTGGCTGTCCTCGGTCGATTCGATCTGGCGGCCGAAGGCGCCGGCTTCGGCGCCGGCGCGGCGGATGGCGGCCTGCAGGTCCGGCGGCAGACGGGTGAAGACGGCGGAGGAGAAGCAGATGGGCCGGACTGTGATGGCGTGCTGCGTCAGCGCCAGGTTGGGCGCCACTTCAAAGAAGCGCATCTGCTCGACGCCCGCCGCCTCGTTTTCGCCGGCCTGGATGACGCCGTTCTGGATGGCGTTGTAGATTTCGTTATAGGCGATGACGGTGGGCGACATGCCGGCGGCGGAGAAGGTGCGGCTCCAGATCGGGGCGCCCTGCACGCGGACCTTCACGGCGCGCAGATCCGCCACGGTGGCCATGGGCTTGCTGGCGAAGATGTTGCGGACGCCGCCGCCGGCATAGCCGACCAGCATGACGCGGGCGCGTTTTTCCACCTCGTCGCCGATCGGCTTCAGCAGGTCCTGGTCCATCACCTTGTTCCAGTGGGCGAGGTCCCGGAACAGGAAGGGGGCATCGATAAAGGGCGCGGCGCGGGAGAAGGTGGACATGTGCGCGGGCGACACGATTCCGTAATCCACCGCGCGGCCCTGGGCCATGTATTCGAAGTACTGCTTTTCCAGGCCCAGGCTGCTGTTCTTGTGCAGGATAAAGTTGATGGGCTTGCCGTAATACTGCTTCACCAGTTCCTCGAACCGCACCAGACAGCGGGTGAAGGCATGTTCGTCGTTGAACTGGGATGCGCCGTTCAGGGTGATGGTTTGTGCTCGGGCTTTACCAGTGATGGCGAAGCCGGCAAGCGCGGCGGTACCGCCGAGAAGGAGTCTTCGCTGCATGATTGTCTCTCCCCTTGATGGCCGAGCTTCGCCGGCCTGGAGGAAAGGCTAAACAACCTGTAACGGAATCGGAATTAAAGAATCGGGCCTGGGAGGTCGAGGGGACGCTTTGTGGCGCGGTGTGGCCTGGTGGCAGGCGGCGCCGAGGTTGCGGGCGGGAGGGGTGGTGCCCCTCCCGCGGCTTGGCTCAGGGGGCGCGGCGGGCGCGGGCGAGGCCGCGCAGGCGCATTTCCACCACCGGGTCGGCCAGCATGCGCTCCACCGGCGTATCGAAGCGCCGGCGCCAATTGGGGTGCTGGTTGGTGGTGCCGGGCAGGTTGGGCTGTTCCTCGGCCGCCACCGCATCCTCCAGCGGCAGCAGGGCCAGGTGACAGGCGGAGCGGCCGATATGGGCGGCGGCGGCATCGGCGGCGGGGCGGCCGCGTTCCCGCGACGGAACGCGGGCGCTCTGCGCGACACCGGAGGCCTTGAAGGCGGCCCACAGGGCGTTGCGGTCCGCCTGGCGTTCCTTCGGGCTTTCCACGGGCGTGAAGCCGACCTTCTTGCGCCATACGATGTCGTTGCCCGTCCACCATCCGGCGACGGTGGCGAGGTCGTGCGTCGAGGTCATGGCGACGGCGCCGGGCGTCCATTGGCCGGGGGCGGTGAAGCGAGGGCCGTTCTTCTCGAACCACAGCACGCGCATGCCGGCGAGGCCGGCTTTCTGCAGCCGTGGGCGGAAGCCGGCTGGGACGGTGCCGAGATCCTCACCGATCACCACCGCCTTGTGGCGCCAGGATTCGAGCGCGACGAGGCGCAGCAGATCCTCCAGCGGGTAGCGAAGGTAGGCACCGTCCTTTGGCGAGGCGCCTTCCGGCACCAGCCACAGGCGGCGCAGGCCGAGGACGTGGTCCAGCCGCACGCCGCCGGCATTGCGGAAGGCGGCGCCGAGCATTTCCCGAAAGCCGGCGAAGCCCGAGGCCTGGAGGCCGTGCGGGGAGAAGCTGGTGATGCCCCAGCCCTGGCCGCGCCGGTTGAAGATATCCGGCGGCGCGCCGATCTCGACCCGCTGCAGCATGTCTGCCTGCCGGCCCCAGGCATCGCTGCCGCCGTTGTCGACGCCGATGGCGAGGTCGGCGATCAGGCCGATGCGCATGCCGCCGGCCTTGGCGGCGCGCTGGGCGCCGGAGAGGCCGCGTTCGGCCAGCCATTGCAGGAAGGCGTGGAACTCGACCTCCGCCGCGTGCTCGGCGGCGAAGGCGGCGACGGCGGGGCTTTGCGGGTCTCGCAACTCGGCGGGCCAGTCGTGCCAGTGCCAGCGCAGTGGGTCGGCACCGAATTGGAACTGGTGCAGGGCTTCGAACACCGCGTGGCGTTCCAGCGCGGCGCCGCCTTCGGCCCGGAACGCGGCGAAGGCGTCGCGCGAGGCCTGCGGGGCGTTGGCGAAAGCCTTGAACAGGTCCCGCAGGATGGCCAGCCGGGTCTCGGCGGTGGCGGGCCAGTCGATCAGCTTGAGTGCCTCCAGCTCCGCCAGCCGCTTGGCGAGGTGGGCGGGGGGCTCGAACGGCTCGCCCATGACATCGCCCGCATCGGCGTGGCGGGCGTCCAGGCGCGCGCGGCTCGAGGGGGCGTAGGGGCTGAAGCGGTTGGGGTCGGCGGAGAACTGGGCGTGGACGGGGCTGATGGCGATGGCATCGGCGCCCAGTGCGGCGGCGGGCGTGGCGAGGGCTTCCAGTGCTGCGTAGTCCCCGGTGCCCTGCGGGCTTTCCCGCCGCAGCGAATAGAGCTGGGTGGTGAGGCCCCAGGCGCGGCCATCCGGGCAGGCATCGATGATGCGGTGGGCGTGGTCCGGCGCCACGGCCAGGATGAGCTGCCGGCTGCCGGATTCGATGACGTAGTAGCCCGGCAGGGCAGGCGCGGTGATGCGGGCGCCGCGATAGGCGGGGGTGGCGGTGCCGTCGGCGCTGGTGCCGTCCTCCGCCTCGATCCGGTAGGGGCCGGGGGGCATGTCCAGGCGAAGTTCCCGGCCGGCCTCTGTGGTAACCAGGGGCGGCGGGGTGGCGTGCATGGCGTTGCGCTGGGCGGCCAGGCTCTCGGCGATCTGCGCCTCGCTACCGGCGGGCAGGCCGAGGGCGTTGAGCAGGGTGCGCAGTGCCTCCGGCGCCACGGTCATGGGGTTGCCGTGCGCGTCCCGCCAATCGGCCATCAGGCCAGCGGCGCGGGCGAGCTGGAGCAGTGCGTCGTCGCTCACGGCTGTTGTAGCCAGGCGATGGCGCCGAAGCCGCCCAGGCCCTCGGCCGTGAGGGCGGCGGCGAGGCCGGGGCGGGATTCGGCCAGGACTTCGCCGGGGCCGGGCTGGCAGGCCACCGGGGCATCGGCGAACTGCGCCGCCACGGTCAGGATGGCGCCGTTGCCGAGGCGCCATTGGGCGCGCACGCCGGTGTCGTGCAGCGCATGGGCGCCGAGGCTGGTGGCGGCCGTGAGGTGCGGCGCCAGGGATTCCTTGCGGGCGCGCAGCAGCGTGCCGACGAAGGCCTCGACCGCCGCGTGGCGCGGTTGCAGGCGCTCGGCCGAGTCGGGGCGGCTGGCTTCGAAGGTGGCGGGGGCGTTGGGGTCGGGGATCTTCTCGCGCCGCTCGGGGTCGTTGAAGGAGGCGAAGCGGGCGAATTCCTTGCGGCGGCCTTCGCGCACGGCGGTGGCCAGTTCTTCGGTGGTGAAGCCGGTGAAAAACAGGAAGGGGCGTTCGGAGGCCCATTCGTCGCCCATGAACAGCATGGGGACCTGGGGCGAGAGCAGCAGCAGCAGCAGGGCGGCGCGCACGCCTTCCGGCGGGGCGAGCTGGGCAATGCGCTCGCCCATCGCGCGGTTGCCGACCTGGTCGTGCGTCTGCAGCGAATTGATGAAGGCGCTGGGCGGCAGGTGGGCGCTGCGGCTGCCGCGGGCGTGGCCGAGATTCTTCGATTCCTCGCCCTGGTAGACGAAGCCGTCGGCCAGCGCGCGGGCCAGGTGGGTGGCCGGGCTGTCCGAATAGTCGGCGTAGTAGGATTCTTCCTCGCCGGTCAGCAGGACGTGCAGGCAGTGGTGGACGTCGTCGTTCCACTGCGCCTCGAAATCCGCTTCCAGCAGGGTGGCGTCGTTGCGCTCATTCTCCAGCACCAGGGCGATGTGGCGGCCGGCGGTGGCTTGGCGGGCGCGGGCGGAGAGTTCCTGCAGGAAGGTGTCGTCCTCGATGGCATGGACGGCATCGAGGCGCAGGCCGTCGAAGCGGAATTCGGTGAGCCAATAGAGTGCGTTCTCGATGAAGAAATCCCGCACCGGGGTGCGGGTGAAGTTGATGGACTGGCCCCAGGGATTGGCCTTGTCCTGGTGGAAGAACACGGGGGCGATGGCGCCCCAGTAATTTCCGGACGGGCCGAAATGGTTGTAGACGACGTCGAGCATGATGGAGAGGCCGTGGCCATGCGCGGCATCCACCAGGGCGCGCAGCTCGTCCGGCGTGCCGTAGGTCTCGGCGGGGGCGTAGGGCAGGACGCCGTCATAGCCCCAGTTGCGCAGGCCGGCGAAGTCGGCGACCGGCATCAGCTCCAGCGTCGTGACACCGAGGGCGGTGAGGCGGGGCAGGTCCGCGACCACGCCTTTGTAGCCGCCGTAGAGGCCGACATGCAGTTCGTAGACGACGGATTGCGGCCAGGGCGTGCCCTTCCAATCCGGGTGCTGCCATTCATAGGCGGTGGGATCGGTGACGACGCTCCAGCCATCCACGTCGCCGTCCTGGGCGGTGGAGGCGGGGTCGGGCACCGAGAGGCCGCTGCCGAGCTTGTAGCGGTAGCGGGTGCCGGCGGGCGCCTCGGCCTCCAGCGACCACCATTCATCGTCCTCCCGCCGCAGGGGCAGGGGGTCCTGGCCCTGGCGTTCCAGCGTCACGGCCGAGTGGCCGGGCGCCCAGAGGCGGAAGCGGGTGAGGCCGGCGGCGGGGATGGCACCGAAGGAGCGGGTCATGCGTTTGTCTCTGCCGGAACGAATGCTACCAGAAGCCTGGCGGAATGGCGAAAAATTGTTTCGCTTGCGGTTTCAACGTTCCGCTCCTCGGCTTCCGGCTCCGCGCTGTCCAGCACCATACGCCAGGGCAGCAGCGGGGCGGGCAGGTTGAAGGCGCGGTCCTCGGCAGTGCCGTTGACCAGCAGCAGGGAGACCTCGGCACCGCCATCGACCGTAGCGGCGCGGCGGAGGACGAGGACGCGGCCTTCCGGGTCGTTCCAGGCCTCGGGCGTCATCAGCGTGCCGCGGTCGTCGAACCAGGCGATGTCGGCGATGCCGGGGAGCGGGAAGGTCCGGCCGTGCAGGTAGGTGGCGCTGCGCAGCGTGGCGTGGGCGCGGCGCAGCGCGGCGGCACGGGCGAAGAAGTGGGAGAGGGCGATGCCGTCCGCGCCACCCGAGCCGTGCGGGCCGTCCGACCAATCGAGCCAGGAGATGTCGTTGTCCTGGCAATAGGCGTTGTTGTTGCCGAGTTGCGTGCGGCCGAACTCGTCGCCGCCGAGCAGCATGGGCGTGCCGTGGGAGGCGAGCAGCGTCATCAGCATGGCGCGGCGGATGCGGGCGCGCTGGGCAAGGATGTCGGCATCCTCGCTCGGGCCTTCCTCGCCCCAGTTGGCGGAGAAGTTCTCGCCATGGCCGTCGCGGTTCTCCTCGCCATTGGCAAGGTTGTACTTCTCCGTGTAGGCGGTGAGGTCGTGCAGGGTGAAGCCGTCATGCGCGGCGACGAAGTTGATGCTGGACCAGGGGCGGCGGCGGCGCTTGTCGAACAGTTCGGACGAGCCGGAGAGGCGGGCGGCGAGGTCCGGACGGATGCCGTCGTCACCGCGCCAGAAGCGGCGGATGTCGTCGCGGAAGCGGTCGTTCCATTCGGAGAAGCCGGGCGGGTGGTTGCCGAGCTGGTAGCCGCCGGGGCCGATATCCCAGGGCTCCGAGATCAGCTTCAGGCGTGACAGCACCGGGTCCTGCCGCATGGCGTCGAAGAAGCCCGAGCCGGGGTCGAAGCCATCCGCCTCCCGCCCCAGGGTGGTGCCGAGGTCGAAGCGGAAGCCGTCCACGCGGAAGGAGGTTGCCCAGTAGCGGAGGCTGTCCATGACCATCTGCAACACGCGCGGATGGGAAAGGTTGACGGTGTTGCCGCAGCCGGTCTCATCGATGTAGTGACGCGGCTGGCCGGGCAGGGTGCTGTAATAGCTGGCATTGTCCAGCCCACGCCAGGAGAGGGTCGGGCCCATCTCGTCCGCTTCGCAGGTGTGGTTGTAGACGACGTCGAGGATCACCTCGATCCCCGCCGCGTGCAGGCGGCGGATGGCGACGCGGATCTCGTCCAGCGCGCCGGTGGAGAGGTAGCGGGGTTCCGGCGCGAAGAAGGAGAGGGTGGAATAGCCCCAGTAGTTCTTGAGGCCCTTCTCCACCAGGAAGCGGTCCTGGGCGAAGGCGTGCACCGGGAGCAGCTCGATCGTGGTGATGCCGAGCTTCTGCAGGTGCTCGATGACGCGGGGGTCGGCCAGGGCGGCGAAGGTGCCGCGTTCGCGCGGCGCGAGGTCGTCGCGCAGGATGCTGAGGCCGCGCAGATGCGTCTCGTAGATGACGGTGCGGTCCCAGGGAACGTTGGGCGGGCGGTCGTCGCCCCAATTGAAGGCGTCGTCGGTGACGATGGCCTTGGGCATGGCGGCCGCGCTGTCCCGCCGGTCGAACCCCAGGTCGGCGCGGCTGCCGTGGGCGCGGTAGCCGTAGAGGGCATCCGTCCAACGCAGGTTGCCTTGCAACTGCTTGGCGTAGGGGTCCAGCAGCAGCTTGTTGGGGTTGAAGCGGTGGCCTTCCTCCGGCCGGTAGGGGCCGTGGACGCGGTAGCCATAGACCTGGCCGGGGCGGGCTTCCGGCAGGTAGCCGTGGAAGACCTCGTCCGTGCATTCGGGCAAGGCGAGCCGGGCGAGTTCCTTGCGCCCGGCCGTGTCGAACAGGCAGAGCTCCACCTTCTCCGCATGCGCGGAGAAGAGGGCGAAGTTGACTCCCAACCCGTCCCAGCTGGCGCCGAGCGGGTCGGGCCTGCCCGGCAGCAGCCGGTCGGCGATGGGCGGCAAGTTAGTCGGCCGCCGGGGTCAGGACGATGGTCGCGAGTGGCGGCACCGTCAGGCTGAGGGAGGCCGGGTGGCCGTGCGAACCCTCATCCACGCCTTGCACCGAACCGCTATTGCCCATGTTGCTGCCCCCGTAGATGGCGGCGTCGGAGTTGAAGATCTCCTTCCACTCGCCGGCCACCGGAATGCCGACAGTATAGCCCTGCCGCGGCATGGGGGTGAAGTTGCACACCACCAGCACCGGCTTGCCGCCATTCGCATCAAGCCGCAGATAGGCGAAGATGCTGTTGGCGGCGTCGTCGATGACCGACCACTGGAAGCCCTCGGGCTTGTCGTCCAGCGAATGCAGGGCGGGGATCTGGCGGTAGAGGCGGTTCAGGTCCCGCACCAAGCGCTGCACCCCGGAGTGACGCGGGTCGTCCAGCAGGTGCCAGTCCAGCGAGCGGTCGTGGTCCCACTCGCGCTGCTGGGCGATCTCGCCGCCCATGAACAGCAGCTTCTTGCCGGGATGGGTCCACATGAAGGACAGGTAGGCGCGCAGGTTGGCGAAGCGCTGCCAGTCATCCCCCGGCATCTTGCCGATCAGCGAGCCTTTGCCGTGCACGACTTCGTCGTGCGACAGCGGCAGCATGAACTTCTCGGAGAAGGCGTAGACCAGGCCGAAGGTCATCTCGCCATGATGGTGACGGCGGTAGATCGGCTCACGCTCCATGTAGTTGAGCGTGTCGTGCATCCAGCCCATGTTCCACTTGAAGTCGAAACCCAGGCCGCCGTCGCGCGCCTTGGCGGTGACGCCCGGGAAGGCGGTGGATTCCTCGGCGATCAGCAGCCGGCCGGGGCAGCGGTCCTCGATGACGCGAGAGAGTTCCTGGAGGAAGGAGATGCTCTCCAGGTTCTCACGCCCACCATGGATGTTGGGCACCCACTCGCCCTGGTTGCGGCTGTAGTCGCGGTACAGCATCGAGGCGACGGCATCGACGCGCAGGCCATCGACGCCGTAGCGTTCCAGCCAATGGACGGCGCTGCCGATCAGCAGGTTGCGCACTTCCCGGCGGCCGAGATTGTAGATGAGGGTGTTCCAGTCCTTGTGGAAACCCTCCTTCGGATCGGCATGCTCGTAAAGCGCCGTGCCGTCGAACATGGCAAGGCCATGCGGGTCGGACGGGAAGTGGGCGGGCACCCAGTCGAGGATGACGCCAAGGCCGGCCTCGTGGCAGCGGGCGACGAGGCGGGCGAAGTGTTCCGGCGGGCCGAAAGGCGCGTGCGGCGCGAACTGGCCGAGCGGCTGGTAGCCCCAGGAGCCGCCGAACGGGTGCGCCATGATCGGCAGGAATTCGAGATGGGTGAAGCCCATCTCGACCGCGTAGGGGATCAGCTTGTCGCCGAGCTCTTCCCAGCCGAGCGCGACGTTACCGTCGCCACGTGCCCAGGAGCCGGCATGGACCTCGTAGACCGAGATCGGCTCGCCCGTGTGGAGCAGCGGGCGGTCGCGCCGCGGCGGGGTGGGGATGGCGGCGACGTCGGCGACGACCGAGGCGGTGGCGGGCGGAATCTCAACCTGCCAGGCGAAGGGGTCCGACTTCAGCGGCAGCAGGTTGCCCTGCGGGCCCAGCAGTTCGTATTTGTAGACGGTGCCGGGCTGCAGGCGCGGGACGAAGATCTCCCACACGCCGGCCTGCTGGCGCAGGCGCATCGGGTGGCGGCGGCCGTCCCAGCTATTGAAGTCGCCGACGACGGAGACACGGGTGGCGTTAGGTGCCCAGACGGCGAATCGGACGCCGGGGACGTCGTTGACGTTCATCGGCTGAGCGCCGAGGCACAGCGCGATGTCCTGGTGCGTGCCTTCGTGCAGCAGGTGCAGGTCCAGGTCACCCAGCAGCAGCGGGAAGCTATACGGGTCCTCGGTTTCCTCGGTCACGCCAGCCCAGTCGATCCGCAGGGTGTAGAGACCCTGCGGGATGCGGCCTTCGTAGAGGCCGGCGGGATGCACGAGCTCCAGCGGCAGCGCTTCCCCGCCGATAAGGGCGTGGACCGCGGTGGCGCCGGGCATCAGCACGCGCAGGATGCGGCCTTCCGGCGTCTCGTGCGGGCCGAGCAGGGCAAAGGGGTCACCGTGGCGCGCCTCGACCAGCGCGGTGATGGCGGCGTGGTCGGGGGTGTGGTCAGCCATTCGATGTATCCTTTTCCGTCACGCGGCGCGCGAGTTCTTCCAGCCCGCGGAGCGGAATGCCGATCCAGGTTGGCCGGTTGGCGGCCTCATAGCAAATTTCGTAGGCGGCCTTTTCCAGCAGGAAGAGGTCGAGCAGGTCGGCCTCGGCTTCCGGGGCGGCCCAGCGCTTCGGCGCGGCTTCGTGCACCGCGCGGTAGGCGTCCAGGAAGGCGGTGCCGGCGCGCTGGCGGAAGCTTTCCAGCAGCGGCGTGCGCCGTTCGTCCGTGGCGGCGCTGGAGGCCTGGGAGCCGGTGGCGGCGGCACCCACGGCATAGTCGAAGGAGCGCAGCAGGCCGGCCACGTCGCGCAGCGGCGAGCTCTTGGCGCGGCGCTGTTCCAGCGTCTTCGCGGGCTCGCCCTCGAAGTCGATGATGTAGGCGTCGCCTTGCACGACGAGGACCTGGCCCAGGTGGAAATCACCATGGACACGGGTCTTCAGCGTGCCGGCGGCGGTTTCCGCCAGCCGGTCCAGCGCTGCCATCAGCGGCTTACGGTTGCTGGCCAGCCAGGCCGCGCGGGTGGCGTCCTGCTCGTTCTCGAACGTCTTGACGCGGCCGAGCGCGTCCAGCGCGGCGGTGAGCTGGGCGCGGGCGGCCTTGCCCCAGACCTTGGCATCGGCGCTGCTGACCGGCTGCGGGGTGAAGGCGGCGTCCTCCGCTTCCTCCGCCAGCAGGGTGTGCATCTCGGCCAGGCGCTGGCCGAGGGCGGCGGCGAAATGCTGGTAGGGAGCGAAGGCGCCTTCCTTCTCCTCCTGCGAGGTCTCGGACACCGCGAGGGCTTCGACGGCGCGGGCCAGGAAGTCCAGCGTCCAGCCCCAGCCATCGCCCTGGTTGCGGACGAAGCCCTGCACGACGACGAGGGTGCGCGGCGTGCCATCCGGCGTGACGCGGACGATTTCGCCCAACAGGGGCGCGGTCTGGGCGAAACCGCGCTCGGTCAGGTAGCGGGTCATCTCCGTCTCGGGGCTGATGCCTTCGACGACGCGGCGCACCAGCTTCACTACGGCGTGGTCGCCGATGATGAGCGAGGAGTTGGACTGTTCGGAGGACAGGCGGCGGATTTCCGCATCCTGCGGGATGGCGGCGATGTCGAACTGCGAGGTCGGCAGGAAGCGGATCTCGCCTTCCGCCAGCGGCATGACATCAGCATCGGCCAAGCCGCGCAAGGTGGCGAAGGGCAGCGCGTCCAGCGCGAAGGCGTCGGTCAGGACGCCGACGCGGCGACCGCGGCGGATGCGGGCCAGGGCCAGCTGCTGCGGCAGGGCGTTGGTCGTCTCATCCTCCCACGCCAGGCCGAGGGGGAGGAAATAGCGGGCGGTGCCGTCCTCGCCCGTGGCTTCCACCTCGGTCAGCAGCAGGTCGTGCGTCTTGCCCTTCAGCACCTCGGCGAAGGCGAGGGTGGGGGCGCTGGACAGCCCTTCCTTGCCGGAGAACCAGCGCCGCTTGCTAAGGTATTGCGGCAGCGCCTGGTCTTCCAGCACCTTGCGGTGGGGCTGGTTGAGGACTTCGTTCAGTCCACTGCGGAGGACGATGGTGGAGAGTTCCGACATCGGTTCCGGTGCGGGGGTATGCCAGCTGGGCAAGGCGGCCTCCGTGGCGAGGAAGAACCAGTAGAAACCATAGGGCGGCAGGGTCAGCAGGTAGGTGAGCTGGCCGATGGGCGGGAAAGAGGCGCCACCGATCAGCTCCACCGGCACGCGGCCGGCGTAGGCGGACAGGTCCAGCTCCACCGCCTGCGCGGTGCGGGAGAGGTTGCAGACGCAGAGGATGGTCTCGCCTTCGTATTCGCGAAGGTAGGCGAGGATCTTGCGGTTGCCGGGATACAAGTAGCCGAAGGTGCCGCGGCCGAAGGCGCGGTGGCGCTTGCGCACCGCCAGCATGCGGCGCATCCAGTTCAGCGGCGAGTGCTGGTCGGCGGCCTGGGCTTCGACGTTGACGGCTTCGTAGCCGTAGATCGGGTCCATGATGCTGGGCAGCACCAGGCTGGCCGGGTTGGCGCGGGAGAAGCCACCATTGCGGTCCGGCGACCACTGCATGGGGGTGCGGACGCCATCGCGGTCGCCGAGATGGATGTTGTCGCCCATGCCGATCTCATCGCCATAGTACAGTACGGGCGTGCCGGGCATGGAGAGCAGCAGGCTGTTCATCAGCTCGATGCGCCGGCGGTCATGTTCCAGCAGCGGCGACAGGCGGCGGCGGATGCCGAGATTGATGCGCGCGCGCTTGTCGGCGGCGTAGGTGTTCCAGAGGTAGTCCCGCTCCTTGTCCGTGACCATCTCGAGCGTCAGCTCGTCATGGTTGCGGAGGAAGATGGCCCACTGGCAGTTCTCGGGGATTTCCGGCGTCTGGCGCAGGATGTCGGTGATGGGGAAGCGGTCCTCCTGCGCCATCGCCATGTACATGCGCGGCATCAGGGGGAAGTGGAACGACATGTGGCATTCGTCGCCATCGCCGAAATACTGCTGCGTGTCCTCCGGCCACTGGTTGGCCTCGGCCAGCAGCATCTTGCCGGTGGCGTGCTCGTCCAACGCGGCGCGGATCTTCTTGAGGACGACGTGGGTCTCGGGCAGGTTCTCGTTATTGGTGCCGTCCCGCTCGATCAGGTAGGGGATGGCGTCCAGGCGCAACCCGTCCACGCCGGCATCGATCCAGAACCGCATGACCGACAGGACTTCCTTCAGCACCTGCGGATTGTCGAAGTTCAGGTCGGGCTGGTGGCTGTAGAAGCGGTGCCAGAAATAGGCACCGGCCTCGGCATCCCAGGTCCAGTTGGACTTCTCGGTGTCGACGAAAATGATGCGGGTGTCTTCGTACTTCTTGTCGGTATCCGACCAAACGTAGAAGTCCCGGTGGTTGGAGCCCGGCTTGGCCTTGCGGGCGCGCTGGAACCACGGGTGCTGGTCCGAGGTGTGGTTAATGACCAGCTCGGTCACCACGCGCAGGCCGCGCGCGTGCGCCTCGTGGATCAGCTTCTTGATGTCGGCCATGGTCCCGTATTCGGGATGGACCGTCTTGTAGTCGGCGATGTCGTAGCCGTCGTCCCGGCGGGGGGACGGGTAGAAGGGCAGCATCCAGATCGTATCGACGCCGAGCTCGGCGATGTAGTCGAGCTTCTCGATCAGGCCGGGGATGTCGCCGACGCCGTCATTGTTGGAGTCGTAGAAGGACTTGATGTGGAGCTGGTAGATCACCGCATCCTTGTACCACTGCGGATCTTCCGGCATCGGGTTCGGGGCGCGGGTGGTCTTCGGCTGAGCCTGGGGCTTCTTGGCGGACATGTTCAGGCCTTGTCGGCGGCGCGGACGCGCCAGATGGCGAAGGGACGGTTGTACGGGTCCAGGCGCAGGTAACGGTGCGAGCCGTCCCAGCGCTCCTCGCCTCCATCCATGAGGTTCTCGGCAATCAGCGCGGCGCCCGGTGGCAGCCCCAGCTGGTATTGCGGCAGCTCGATATGCATCTCCGGCGCCTGGTACGGGTCCATGCTGACGGCGACGAGGATGGCGTTGTCGCCCTCCGGCGTCGCCTTCAGGTACAGCATGACGTTCTCATGGCCGGAGGCCAGGGCGGTGAAGCCCAGATGCGTCTGCAGCGCCGGGTTTTCCCGCCGGATGTGGTTCAGGCGGGTGATCTCGGCGGTGATGTTGCCGGGGCGGTCGTAGTCCCAGGCGCGGATCTGGTACTTCTCGCTGTCCAGGTACTCTTCCTTGCCGGGCTTGACCGGCGTCGCCTCGCACAGCTCGAAGCCGTTATAGATGCCCCAGAGGCCGGAGAGGGTGGCGGCCAGTGCGGCGCGGATGAGATGGCCGGGGCGGCCGCTGTGGTGCAGGAATTCCGGATTGATGTCCGGCGTGTTGACGAAGAAATGTGGGCGGAAGAAATCCGACACCGGGGCTTCGTTCAGTTCCTGCATGTATTGCGTCATCTCCCAGCGCGTGTTGCGCCAGGTGAAGTAGGTGTAGGACTGGCTGTAGCCGACCTTGGCCAGGCGATACATGACCTTGGGGCGGGTGAAGGCTTCCGAGAGGAACACGACTTCGGGCGCGCGGGCGCGGACTTCGCCGATCATCCATTCCCAGAAGGGCAGCGGCTTGGTGTGGGGATTGTCCACGCGGAAGAGGTTGACGCCTTCCTTCACCCAGAACAGCACCACGTCGCGCAGCGCCAGCCACAGGGCGGGCTTGGCGCCTTCCGTGTAGAAGTCGACGTTGACGATGTCCTCGTACTTCTTCGGCGGGTTCTCGGCGTAGCGGATGGTGCCGTCGGGGCGCCAGTCGAACCAGTCCGGGTGCTCCTTCAGCCAAGGGTGGTCCGGCGAGCACTGGATGGCGAAGTCCAGCGCCAGTTCCAGGCCATGGTCCTTGGCAGCGGCGACGAGCTTGCGGAAGTCGTCGAGCGTGCCGAGCTCGGGGTGCAGGGCATCGTGGCCGCCCTCGGCCGCACCGATGGCGTAGGGGCTGCCGACATCGCCGGGCTCGGGCGTCAGGGTGTTGTTGCGGCCCTTGCGGTTCTTCTGGCCGATCGGGTGGATCGGTGGGAAGTAGAGCACGTCGAAGCCCATGTCGCGCACGCGTGGCAGCGTGTCGATGACATCGCCGAAGGTGCCGTGGCGATGGGCGTCGCCGCTCTGCGAGCGCGGGAAGACTTCGTACCAGGAGGAGAAGCCGGCGGCACGGCGCTCGATATCCAGCGGCAGAAGCGGTTCCTGCCGGAGGCGATGCGGGCGCGGGTCGGCGCGTTCCATCAGCGCGCGGGTCTCGGGCGCGTTGAACAGGGCGACGGCCTGCTCGTGGCTGGCGCCTTCCATCCGGCGGAGCGCCGCGGCTAATGGCGCGCCTTCGGCGCCGAGGCGGGTGATGGCGGCCTCGACCAGCGCGGCGCCCTCCTGCCGCTCCAGCGTGACGTCGACGCCGGCCTTGTGCTTTTTGGTGATCTCGTCCTGGAAGGCGGCGTACTGGTCCACCCAGCTTTCCACCGTGTAGACGTGGCGGCCGATGCGTTCCGGCACGAAGCTGGCTTCCCAGACGTCGTTGCCGGTCGGGAGCATCGGCACCTCCCGCCACTCGCTCTCATCCGCCGGGCGCCAGAGCAGGCTGACGGCGATCTTGGCGTGGCCGTCGGCGAAGACGTCGGCGGTGACGGTGACGACCTGGCCTACCGAGCGCTTGACCGGGAAGCGGCCGCCATCGACGGCGGGCGCGATGGCCTCGATGGCGATGCGCGGGGCTTCGGTGGCCAGCTCGGCCGCCTCGGTCCCCTGGGGCAGCGGCAGGCGCACGGGCACGGCGTCGTGGACAGGCAGCATCAGCACCTCCGCGGGAGCGAGGGTGAGACGGCCCCCGGCATCGAAGACGCCCGGCGGCAGTGCGCCGGGCTCGGGCAACAAGCCCAGCACCTGGCCGGCGGAGAGCCGGGCGGGGCGGAGCATGGATGGGTTGGCCAGCACCAGGGCGCGGCCCTTCGCCTCGTCGGCATCGCCCTGCCACAGCAATGCCAGCGGTGCGTGCGGGGCAGAGAGCAGGCGCGGCGTGCCCTGGGCCATGGCGGGCAGGCTGGCGCGGGCGGCGTTGGCCTGCTTCACCGCTGCCGTCAGGTCGTAGCGGGCGCGCTGCCATGGGCCCTGGCCCAGAGCGTCGCGATGCAGGGCACCGTGCTCGAAGCCTGCCGGCATCAGCCAGGCGTGGCCGGAGAGGGCAGCGAGCTGCAAGGACTGGCGGGCGGCACGCTCGGCCAGGCGGCGGTCGTTCCAGCGGCTGGCGAGGCGCGGCCCGCCGGGGATCTCGGCATAGGCCAGCAGGGGCGCGGCGGGGCGGATCGTGGCGAGGGCATCGCGCCAGGGCAGCAGCGGGGCGACGAGGTCGAAGCCTTCGACCGGCTGGGCCGGGTTGCGGGGGCAGGCGATGAGCAGCAGGCCGGGCGCGGCGGCGCGGACCGACTGCGTCAGTTGCCGCAGCAGGGCGGCGTCGGCCCAGGCCGGCAGGATGCAGCGGAAGCCGGCGGCGCCATCGGCGGCGGCGCGGGCGAGGCGGTTCTGCCAGCGGTCCAGCCAGGCCTGCGGGTTGCGCGCCGTGGCGTGGTCGCCTCGTAAGCGTGGGTCGGGTGGTGCGGCGGGGTCGGCGGGGCCGGGTGCGTCCATGTCCGCATCCAGCAGCAGCGCCAGCCCGTGCCGGCTAGCGGTGGCCGCCGCAGCAGGAAGCGGGGTGGACAGGCAGATGGCATCGAAGCCCAGCCCGGCGGCGTGCGCGCAGGCAGCCTCCAGGGCGTCGGCGCCGGATGCGCCGCCGGCCGGCGCGGTGAGCTGGGCGGTGTCCAGATGATAGATGGCACCAGGGTGGGAGCGCAGGGTCATGGGCGGACTGGTCAAGCGTTCTGGTCCCTCAGCGTCTTGGCCTCAGCGGGTCCTGAAAGACCCTTGGGCTGATGGGCAACCCCGAGGCTTCTGGGAGCACCTGGCGTGGCGGTGAAATGCCGGCGCCAGATGGTCCAAGGAGCCCTGAACGAGTCGCGAAGCCGCCGGGGCGGGTGCCCCGGCGGGTGCTATCGGCCCGGCCTCAGTAACGGCGGCGGCCGCTAAGCAACCGGGCGGTGAGGGCGGAGGCCGCGGTCACGACGACGGCCGACAGGATCGGGTTGCCGGTGATCGTCTTGTTCAGGCGGCTGAGGCGGCCAACCAGGGAGTGGTCCACCGGCTGATCGGTATCCTCGCCTTCGTCCAGCATCGCGGCGTAGCGGTCCCGCGTCGCGCGGACCTGACGGTGCTGGCGCTGCAGCAGCTGGCGGGCTTCGGACGGCAGTTCCTCGGCGAGGACGTCGTCATAGGCTTCTTCCAGGACCGCTTCGCCGCGCACGACCTCGCGCAGCACGCGGGCGCGACCACGGCCGAACAGCTTGCCCTGCATGTCCAGCACCACGCGGTGCACAGTGCCGAGGGTGCTGCCGTCGCCATCGGCCTTGATGCCAAGCTTGGTCAGTAGGTCGTCGACGTCCTTGGCCATCTCCTCACGCTTCGCGGCGAGTTCCGAGAACTCGATGCGGAGGAAGCGGTCGGAGGATTGGCGGCGGCCGATGTCGTAGCCACGGTGGCTGTCATGCAGGTGGCTTGCGACCACCTTGATGGCCGCGTGGGCGGCGCTTTCAGGCGTGCTGGCGGTGCTGGTGAGCTGACGCTCCGCCAGATTTTCCACGTCGGAAACAACGGCAGCGGGCTTGAAGATCGTCATGCGTTATCCTTCTCGCTCCGGGTTGTGAGACCTCGTGCGGCGACGCCTGACGGCGGGCCGCATGCCGTGACAACGGCGCAACGGCAAGATCGTTGAGTGCAAAAGCGAAGGCGCTGCAAAAAAATGCCGCGCCGACGCTCGATGGCCTTGCCTTGGGCGGCGGCCGGCGGAGGGCCGTACACCAGCGCCGGGGAGTACCCCGGCGCCGGTCCGGCTCAGCGCTTGTGGGTCGGCGGGGTCTCGATGCCGGCGTCGGGGTACTTACCCTCAGGGTATTCCTTCGTCGCGCTCGGTGGCAGCGGCGTGGGGGTGGGATCCTGGCGCGGCGGCGTTTCGGGAGGCGGCGGGCTGGGCTCGGGCGGTGCCGGGGGCGGGGCCTCCTGCGGCGCCGGCTGCGGGCCGGCCGGGCTGGGATTGGTGCCGGGCGACGGCACTTCGGCCGGCTGCGGCGGAACCTGTCCGGTGGCGGCATTCCGGGTGGAATTCTGAGCCTGGATCATGCGATTCTCCATCGTCGTTGTTGGGACATGGGCCGGTCGTGGCTCAGCAATCGCCGTTCAGGCCAGCGGGCAATTCTGGGGTCCAGGATCGCCAGCCTTTCCGCGCCTTCCCGAAGGTGGGGCGGCTGCCGACACGCTCAGCGCGTGTGGTTCTGGCGGCTCGGCGTTTCGGCAATCGGCAGGGCGCTGACCGCAGTGGCGGCCGGGGCGATGCCGGTGGCCCTGGATGCGATCTGCACCATCGTCTCCCGCGCCGCCATGCGGTGGCTGGCCAGGCGCAGTGCCAGCGCCGCCCTCAACTGGTAGGACGGGCTTTCCGCATCAACCATGATGGCGAAAGGGCGGGAGAACTGAGCCAGCATCGAACGCATCCTCTGCACGTCGGTAGGCGGGGCGGCAGGATCGCCGCTCCGCCCCTCACTCACTCTGGGGTCGTCTCGGACGTGGTACGCTTGGCGGCCGCCTGGCTGCGGTTGCCCTGCGTGGCCTGGCCACCCTTGCGGCCGGCCTGCGCCGCGAGTTCGCGGTTGCGAGAGAAGGAGCGTGACTCAGCCTGGACACTCTGGCCGCCCTTGCGGCCGGCTTCCGCGGCGAGAGCCGGGTCCTGCGCAAAGCTGCGTTTTGCGGCCGGAACGCTCTGCCCGCCCTTGGAGGCGATATCGCGCTGCTTCGCCTGGTCCATCGAGGCGAAGCCCTGCTTCCCTCCACCACTGCGGGTCGTAGTCATTTGATTTCCTTCCTGTTCGTTATGTTCCGCCAAGAGCGGGGGAGACAGGGGATCAACCGGGTGTTCATTGCCAAGTTCCCGTCTCGTGCTCGTTTCCTGGCTTTTTTGTAGACGGGGAACGAAGGCGTGGAGGACGTGAGGCTGGAACGTGGCGTGCGCTTCCGGGTTGCAGCGGAAACGCAAAAAGCTTCGCCAAGGCTTTGAGCGGCCTCACATCACCACGGTGTAGGCGAGGATCATGCCGACGACGACGAGGATCAGCGAGATCAGCAGCACCCAGCGCATGTGGCCGAGCGTGACGCCCTGGCGGGCCTTGGTCGGGCTCATGGGCTTGTCAGGCATCGGCGGTTCGCGATGGGTGTCGGGCGGGGTTCCGGGGCGGGTGGAGGGGTCGGACATTCTGCGGCGCTCCTCGACAGCTATGGTTCAGGAGAGGAAAGCCGTTGCGAGTGCGGAGTTTCAGGTTGAGGGGTTTCAGCCGGGTGATACGAGAACTTAAGCTGGAGCCGCCGGTTATGGAGACAGGCATGTTGCCGATGGGAGTGAAACAGAATGTCCGACCCGATCTTCAGGCAGGAAGAGCCTCGTCCGGTCGATACCCTGGGTGGCATGGACCCGGTTGGCGGGCATGAGCGCGTGGAGCGCGACGAGACCCCGGCCCTGATCTCCTGCGACAAGGTGGAGGGGACGGCGGTGTATGACCGCGCCGGCCACCGGCTGGGGACCATCGAGACGCTGATGATCGACAAGGTCAGCGGCGTCGTGCGGTACGCCGTGCTGTCCTTCGGCGGTATCCTGGGCTTTGGCAGCCAGCATTACCCGCTGCCCTGGGCGCAGTTGCACTACGATGTCGGGCTGGGCGGCTACGTGGTGAACCTGACGGAACAGCAGGTGCATGACGCACCATCCTACCGCCCGGGCGACAGCATCGATCTGTCCGACCGCGACTGGGGCGAAAAGGTGCAGGGCTATTACGACGGGCCAAGATTTGGCGTTTCCAGGCTGTAAGGCCGGCAGCCCTGGGCGGGGGCTACTCCGTCTCCGCCTTGCGGCGTTCCTCGGCGGCGGGGGTGCGGTGGAAGCGTTCCCGCCGGCCGGAACCGGTGGCCGTTTCCTGCTCCAGCAGCGCGTAGAGGGCCATGCGGGCTCGGTGGACCCGGCTTTTGACCGTGCCGACAGCGCAATCCAGCACCTTGGCCACATCCTCGTACGCCATGCCGGAACCGGCGACGAGGGAGAGGATCGAGCGGTGATCCTCCGGCAGCATGTGGAACACCCGGTGGAAGTCGGCGACGACCAGGCCCTCCTCCTGCCGGGCGGAGGTGGGGATCTGCTCCAGGCTGGAATCGTCCAGCTCGCGCGTCTGCTTCCGCTTGGCGACGAATTCGTTGAGGAAGCGGTTGCGGAGGATGGTGAAGGCCCAGGCCTTGAAATTAGTGCCGGGTTGGAACCGATCGGCCGATCTCATGATACGGACGACGGTATCCTGGACCAGATCATCCGCATCATGGCGATTTCTGGTCAATGACCGAGCATAGGCACGCAAATCCGGCAGACAGGCGAGGAGATCGTCTTCGATCAACGTCATATTCGCCCTATCTTCTGCCTTGCGTGATTTGTTGCCTCGTGCGGTTGCAAACGCTGCCAAGGCTCGGGAAGTTGCCTTTTTCTTGGCGGTGGAGCCTGACCGGGGCGGATGCAACTTGCGGCGGGCGCCGGCAGTTGAATGGACGTGGCTGGCCGCGAGGCCGGTCTTAGCCAAGGGAGTACTGCAATGCCTGCCGACAAACGCGACGAGCAGCCTGTGAAGGACGCTCCTAAGTCCAAGGCGGAGACCGAGAGGCAGCACGAGAAAGCGCTGGAGGACACGTTCCCCGCCAGCGATCCGCCTTCCACCAGCAACCCGAGCAAGACGGTGGGCTGGGAAGAGCCGGAAGGCGACAAGAAGTCTTAGCGAGTGCGGCGCCCCGGGCAGGGGGGCCGCATCACCAGTGTGCGACCAGGCAGGGCGCCGGAGATTTCCGGCGCCCTTTCTGTTGTGCGGCTGGTATCCTGTGAATGTGAGGCGGCCGCGGACGGTGCGCCGACAAGACAGCCAGATGGGACAGATGACCCAGGCCGGTTGTCGGGACCAACCGCTGGGTCGGCGCTGTCATCGAAGCTTCATAAAAGTGCAATGGAACGGTCGTTCCCGGCGCCTAGAACGCGCCGAGCCGGGAAGGTACCCGCCGCATGATCCGCGGATACGGGGCCGGACCGCAGCAGATGAACGGAGAGATATGGTGAGCAATCGCCTCCTTGCCCTGGCCGCCGGCCTTGTCGCGACCGTTGGTGTCACGGTGTCCGCCTTCGCCCAGCAGGCCACCATCACGGGCGCTGGCGCCAGCTTCCCCAACCCGCTGTACCAGAAGTGGGGCGAGGCCGCCCGCCAGCCCACCGGCATCCAGCTGAACTACCAGTCCGTCGGCTCGGGCGCCGGCCAAGCGCAGATCCGCAACCGCACGGTCGATTTCGGCGCCTCCGACGCGCCGATGACGGCGGAGCAGCTGACCGAGGCGAACCTGCTGCAGTTCCCGGCCACCATGGGCAGCGTCGTTGCCATCGTGAACATCCCGGGCGTCGAGAACAACCGGCTGCGCCTGACGGGCGAGCTGCTCTCGGCCATCTATCTGGGCCAGATCACCAAGTGGAACGATCCCAAGATCGTCGAGCTGAACCGGGAGCTGACGCTGCCGAACGTGGCGATCGCGCCGGTGTACCGCGCTGATGGCTCGGGCACGACCTTCGTGTGGGTCTCCTACCTCTCCGCCGTGTCCCAGGAATTCCAGGGCAAGGTCGGCGTCGGCACCTCCGTCCGCTGGCCGGCCGGTACGGGCGCCCGTGGCAATGAGGGTGTGGCCGGTACCGTGCGCAACGTGCGCGGCGCTATCGGCTATGTGGAGCACGCCTACGCGCACTCCAACAACCTCGTCACCACGCAGCTCCGCAACAAGGCGGGCAACTTCGTGACGCCGACGACGGAAGCCTTCCAGGCCGCCGCCGCCAATGCCGATTGGAGCGCGCCGAACTTCGCCGCCAACCTGATCGACACCCACGGCGCGACGTCCTGGCCGATCGTGACGCCGACCTTCATCCTGCTGCCGCGCAACCCGTCCGACGCGACGCGCGCGCAGAACGTGATGCGGTTCTTCGACTGGGCGTACCGGAACGGCGACGCTATCGCCACCGGCCTGGACTACATCCCGCTGCCGGAGAGCGTCGAGAACGCGATCCGCGCCGCCTGGACCGCGCAGGTGCAGGTGGATGGCAAGCCGGTGTGGCCCGCGAACTAACCGGGCCGAACGGATCCTGGTAAGAGACGCGGGCGGGGGTCGGAAGGCCCCCGCCCGTCGCGCAAGCCCCCACCGCCTGGAGCTCCCCCCTTGTCGCAGGCCGCCACCCTGAATTCCGCAACCCCGACCGTCCGCCCCGCGCGGCGGTCCGGCTCGCTGGGCGATATGATCTTCGCCGCCGCCTGTCGTGGCGCCGGTATCTTCGTGCTGCTGCTGCTGGGCGCCATCATCGCCGGGCTGTTCATCGGCGGCTGGGATGCCTTCCGCACCTTCGGCCCGGCCTTCGTGACGGGTACGGACTGGGACCCGGTGCAGGAAGTGTTCGGCGCCGGCGTCTCCATCTACGGTACCGTCGTCACCGCCGTGCTGGCGCTGATCATGGCCGTGCCGGTGGCCTTCGGCATCGCCTTCTTCCTGACGGAGCTGGCGCCTAGCTGGATGCGCCGCCCGGTGGGCACGGCGGTGGAGCTTCTGGCGGCGGTGCCCTCCATCATCTACGGCATGTGGGGCTTCTTCCTGATCGTGCCGTTCATGGCGCAGACCTTCCAGCCCTTCGTCATCGACAATTTCGGCGAGATCCCGGTGATCGGCGACCTGTTCGCCGGCCCGCCCTTCGGCACTGGCATCCTGACCGCCGCGATCATCCTGGCCATCATGGTGCTGCCCTTCATCGCCGCCGTGATGCGCGACGTGTTCAACACGGTGCCGCCGGTGTTCAAGGAGAGCGCCTACGGGCTGGGCTGCACCACCTGGGAAGTCGTCCGCAACGTGGTGCTGCCCTACACGCGGGTTTCCGTCGTCGGCGGCATCATGCTGGGGCTGGGGCGCGCGCTGGGCGAGACGATGGCAGTGACCTTCGTCATCGGCAACGCCAACCGCATCTCGGCCAGCCTGTTCGGGCCTGGCAACACCATCGCCTCGGTCGTCGCGCTGGAATTCGGCGAGGCGACGATGGGCAGCCTGAAGCTCTCGGCGCTGCTGGGGCTTGGCTTCATCCTGTTCGTCATCTCCTTCATCGTGCTCTCCCTCTCGCGCTTCATGCTGCGCCAGCGGGTGCAGAAGTGAGCGCCGCCATGAGCCATTCCTCCATCCCCGGCCGCCCGAAGGATCTCAAGGCCTCGGCGGCCCTGGGCCGGAAGCGGCGGCGGACGGATTTGATCATCCGCACCGCCTGCTTCGCCGCCACCATCATCGGCGTGCTGTTCCTGATCTCGATCCTGGGCACGCTGTTCTGGAACGGGTTCTCGGCGCTGTCGCTGAAGGTGTTCACCGATGTGACGCGGCCGCCGGGCTCCGATGGCGGGCTCCTGAACCCGATCATCGGCAGCGTCATCCAGACCTTCATCGGCACCCTCATCGGCACGCCGATCGGCCTGCTGGTGGGCACCTACCTGGCCGAGTATTCCAAGGCGTCGCCGCTGGCGCATTCGGTGCGCTTCGTCTCGGACATCCTGCTCTCGGCGCCGTCCATCCTGATCGGGTTGTTCGTCTATCAGGTGCTGGTGGTGCCCTTCGGCGGGTTCTCCGGCTGGGCGGGCTGCGTGGCGCTGGCCATCATCGTCATCCCCATCGTCGTCCGCACCACGGAGGACATGCTGCGCCTGCTGCCGGATACGCTGCGCGAGGCGGTGATCGGGCTGGGCGCGCCGAAGTGGAAGATGATCACCCTGGTGTGCTGGCGCGCCGCCGCCAGCGGCATCCTGACCGGCATCCTGCTCGCCGTGGCCCGTGTGGCCGGTGAGACGGCGCCGCTGCTGTTCACCTCGCTTGGCAACCTGAACTGGTCGCTCAGCCTCTCGGCGCCGATGGCCAGCCTGCCGCTGACCATCTACGCCTATGCGGGCTCGCCCTATCAGGACTGGATCGCGCTGGCCTGGGCCGGTGCCCTTATCATCACGCTCGGCGTGCTCGGGCTCAACATCGCGGCGCGCAGCCTGCTGCGGAAGTGAGAGACATCATGGAAAGCGCGACCACCCGCCCCCAGACCCTGCCGCCCGCCACCCCTAACCATGCGCCAGCGCCGCTGAACGAGGCGCGGCTGCAGGTGCGGGGGCTGGACTTCTTCTATGGCGAGAGCCAGGCGCTGAAGAAGATCCACTTCGACCTGCCGGCCCGGCAGGTGACAGGCATGATCGGCCCTTCCGGCTGCGGCAAGTCCACGCTGCTGCGTGTGCTGAACCGCATGTACAGCCTGTACCCCGGCCAGCGCGCCACGGGGCAGGTGCTGCTGGACGGCAAGAATATCCTGGACGACGACGTCGACATGAACTCCCTGCGGGCGAAGGTCGGCATGGTGTTCCAGAAGCCGACGCCGTTCCCGATGACGATCTACGAGAACATCGCCTTCGGCATCCGCCTGCACGAGAAGCTCTCCAAGTCCGAGACGGACGAGCGGGTGGAGTGGGCGCTGACCCGCGCCGCCATCTGGGGCGAGGTGAAGGACCGGCTGAACAGCTCCGCCATGGGGCTTTCCGGCGGCCAGCAGCAGCGCCTGTGCATCGCCCGCACCATCGCGGTGCGGCCGGAGGTGATCCTGCTGGACGAGCCGACCTCGGCGCTGGACCCGATCAGCACGCTGCGGATCGAGGAGCTGATCGACGAGTTGAAGCGCGACTTCACCATCGCCATCGTGACGCACAACATGCAGCAGGCGGCGCGCTGCGCCGACCAGGTGGCCTTCTTCTACCTGGGCGAGCTAGTGGAAGTGTCGCCGGCCGACGAGATGTTCACGGCGCCGAAGCAGCCGCGGACGCAGGACTACATCACCGGCCGGTTCGGCTGAGCCAGGGATAGACGGGAATGCCGGAACAGGGTGAACACATCGTCCGCTCCTACGAGGAGCAGCTGAAGAAGCTGCGCGAGATGATCGCGCGGATGGGCGGGCTGGCCGAGCGCCAGGTGGCGGACGCGGCCTATGCGCTGGTGCGCCGCGATACCGAGCTGGCGAGCGAGGTGATCGGCCGCGATGGCGAGATCGACGCGCTTGAGCGGGACATCGAAAATTTCTGCGTGCGCCTGCTGGCGCTGCGGCAGCCGATGGCCAGCGACCTGCGCTTCATCATCGCCGCCATGAAGGTCTCCAACGCCATCGAGCGGATCGGCGACTATGCGCGCAACTGCGCCAAGAGGGCCGTGGTGATCAGCCAGCAGCCGCAGATCAGCAGCATGACCGGCTTCCAGTGGATGGCGAAGCTGGTGCAGGAGAACCTGAAGGAGGCGATCGACAGCCTGCTGAACCAGGATGCCGCCGCCGCCGAGCGCGTCTGGGCCGCCGATGCCAATGTGGACGACGTCTATAACGGCATCTTCCGCGAGCTGCTGACGCACATGATGGAAGACGCGCGCAACATCACCGCCGCGACGCACCTGCTGTTCGTCGCCAAGAACTACGAGCGGATCGGCGACCACGCGACCAACATCGCCGAGACGGTGTTCTATGCCGTGCGCGGCGGCACGCTGCCGGAAGAGCGGCCGAAGGGCGACACCTCGGCCTACGCCGTCGTGCGGCCGCCGGTTTAAGGAACGATGGCGATGGCCGAGCCGAATGGCGGGACGCGCCCCACCATCCTGGTGGTGGAGGACGAGGCGCCGCTGCTGACGCTGCTGCGCTACAACCTGGAGAAGCAGGGCTTCCGGGTCGAGGAAGCGACGGATGGCCAGGAAGCGCTGATGCGGGTGGCCGAGGCGCCGCCCGACCTGGTGCTGCTGGACTGGATGCTGCCGGCGCTCTCCGGCCTCGAAGTGTGCCGCCAGTTGCGCCGCCGGGCGCCGACCCGGGACCTGCCGATCATCATGGTAACGGCGCGGACCGAGGACCAGGACGCGGTGCGAGCGCTGGACACGGGGGCGGACGACTACATCGCCAAGCCGTTCGTGATGGATGCGCTGATGGCACGCATCCGCGCGCTGCTACGGCGTTCCGTCGGCGTCGGCACCAAGGGTGTGCTGGCGTGGCGCGACATCTCGATGGACCAGGACGCGCACCGGGTGACGCGCGGGCCGCGCGCTCTGCACCTGGGGCCGACCGAGTACCGGTTGCTGGAGTTCTTCCTGCAGCACCCGGGCCGCGTCTTCTCCCGCGAGCAGTTGCTGGACAGCGTGTGGGGGCGGGACATCCATGTGGAGCCGCGCACGGTGGACGTGCATATCCGCCGGCTGCGCAAGGTGGTGAACGGGGAAGGCGAGATGGACGTGATCCGCACCGTTCGCAGCGCCGGCTACGCGCTGGACGTGGAGCCGCACTGAGCCGGTTGGGCTTCGGGCATGAAAAAAGGGGGCCTCGCGGCCCCCTTTTCAGTGTCTGCGCGCGGGTTCAGCGCCGGGGGGTTTAGCGCCGGTTGATGGCGAAGGCGCCCGGACCGACGACGGCGATGTAGAGGAAGACGAAGCAGAACAGCACCGCCGCGTCGCCGCCGTTCAGCAGCGGGAAGAAGCTGCGGGGGGCGTGGAACATGAAGTAGGCGACGGCCATCTCGCCGGCCAGGACGAAGCCGACGGCGCGCGAGTAGAAGCCGACCAGGATGAGCAGGCCGCCGACGGCTTCCAGGATGGCGCCGATCCAGAACAGGCTCATCACGGGCGGCAGGCCGCTGGGCGGCGGGGCGGGGTAGCCGAACAGCTTCTGCGTGCCATGCGCGATGAACAGTAGCGCGGTGATGATGCGCAGGGCTGCCAGGGCATAGTTCGCCATGTTGGGTGGAAGGGGGCTGGCCATGGTCGTGGTCCTTGGTGGGGCGGGGTCGCCGCTTCGTCTTAGCATGGCTTCGCCCTGGCTTTGCCAGGGCTTTGGAGAGGTGGCCCCGTGCCCGCTGCGTTCAGGCTTCCTTCATGGCGCGGGGCGCAGAACGCCTGGCCTGGCGGCGGGTGGCGATAGGGCGACTCGCGTGGCCATGGCCCTGAAGGATTGCGTCATGCGCTTTGCCGCCGTTGTTGCCGCCGCTGGCCTGCTGAGCCTTTCCGCCCCGGGGGCGGCCTTCGCGGCCTGTTCCCTGGAGCAGGCGATGACCAAGGTCTCGATGATTTCCGAGCTGCTGATGCCGAAGATGCAGAGCAAGCCGGACGAGGTGAGCAAGATCATGACCGAGATCGGCGAGGCGACCTCCAGCGCCACGCCGACGGACCAGGATTGCGCGGCGCTGGACCGGTTGATGGAGCGCGCCCGCCGGCTTTGAGGCGCGACAGGCGGCGGGCTGGGTGCGCCCTGGCCCGGTTGCCGGTGTCAGCCTGCCCGGGGGGGGCGCGGGGGGTGGCCTCAGGGGCGCCAGGGCAGGGTGCCCGGCGGCAGGCGGCGGCCGAGCAGGCTGGCGGCGCCCATCAGCGCCGCGACCAGCAGCAGGGAGAGGCAGGAGACGGCGGCGGCCTGCGGGCTTTGGCCACCATCCTGCAGGTTGAAGACCAGGACGCCGAGGGTCTGCGTGCCGGGTCCGTGCAGCAGGCTGCTGACCGTGACCTCGTTGACCGCCAGCAGCATGACCAGCAGCGCGCCGGCCGCCAGGGCAGGGGCCAGGGGCGGCAGGTGGATGGCGCGCAGGCGCAGCAGCAGGCCGGCGCCCATGCCGCGGGCGGCATCCTCCAGCGCCGGGTCCAGCCGCGCGGCGGCGGCGGCCACGGGGCGCAGCGCCAGGGTCTGGAAACGGGCGAGATAGGCGAAGAAGATCAGCGCCAGGGTACCGTAGACGGCGCCGCCGCCGGGCAGGCCGAGCACCAGCAGGATGACGGCGACGGCGGTGCAGGCGCCGGGCAGCGCGTAGGTCAGGTCGGTCGCCATGGCGGTGGTGCGGACGGCGCGGTAGCGCATGGCCAGCGCCACTGGCAGCGCCGCGAGGCCCAGCAGGGCGGCGGCACCGGTGGAGAGCAGCAGCGAGTTGCCGAAGGCGGCCAGGGTGTGGGCGCCGGGGGCCAGGGTGGCGGCGAAGTGGCGCAGGGTCAGGGTGGCGGGCGTCAGCGCCATGCCCATGGCCGGCACGAGGGCGGAGGTCAGCAGGGCGGCCAGCGGCACGGCCAGCACCGCCAGCAGGTACAGCGCCAGCGGCGCCACCAGCAGGCGGTCCAGCCGGGTTGGGGCGATCGGCTCGAACGGCCGGCCGGACTTCCAGCCGGCGCGGCGGGCGGCGAGGGCCTGGGCCAGCAGGCCGGGCAAAGTGAGTGCGGCCAGCAGCAGGGACAGCGCCGCGACCTGGGAGAGCGCGGCGGGGCCGGTGGCGGAGAGGCGCTGCCAGATCAGCACCGTCAGCAGCGGGAAGCGGCCGGGGATGCCGAGCAGCGCGGCGATGCCGAAATTACCGAGCGCGGCGATGAAGGCGAGGCCGGCGCCGGCCAGCAGGCCCGGGGCCAGCAATGGCCAGACCGCCATGCGCAGCGCCTGGGCCGGGGTGGCGCCCAGGCCGCGCGCGGCGGCGACGACCTCGGCCGGCAGGCGGCGCACCAGGGCGGCCAGGGCCAGGAAGACCAGCGGCGCTCCCTGGATGCCCAGCAGCAGGATCAGCCCGAACGGGCCGTAGAACGGATTCTGCGAGCCGAGCGCGGGTGCGATGCCGAGCGAGACCAGCAGCGGCGAGGACGGGCCGCTGGCCTGGATGAAGGCGAGCGCCATGATCTGCGGCGGCACCAGCAGCGGCAGGATGCAGAGGAAGATCAGCCCGCGCCGCCAGGGCATCTCCCGCAACAGCAGCAGGCTGGCCTGCAGGCCGCCGATGGCGGTGGCCAGCAGCGCGGCGCCGGAGGCCACTAGCAGGCTGCGCCAGGCGGCGCGCCAGACGGAGGCATCGGCGGCGAGGGTGGAGAGCGCCGGGCCGGCGGCCTCGGCCAGCAGGCGCGCGGTGGGCGCCAAGCCCAGCAGCGCCAGCCAGGCCATGGCCCATAGGGCCAGGGCGGGCGGGCGCGGCAGGGTGCGGCGCCGCGCGGATGCCGCCGGGGCGGGGGCGGGCGGGACGAAGGCGGCGGCCGGAGCCGCCGGCCTCAGCGCCGCCGCGGGCCGTTCCTGGAGGTTACTGGCCGACAAGCTGGTTGAAGCGGCGCAGCGAGGCATCGGCCTCGGCCGCCGCGCGGGCGGCATCCAGCGGCAGCACGCGGATGGTGCGCGGGTCCGGGAAGCCGGCGGGCGGGGCGATGGTGGGGTCGGCGGGCAGGAAGCCCTGGCTGGCGGCCAGTTGCTGGCCCTCCTTCGACAGCAGGAAGGAGATAAAGGCCACGGCTGCCTGCGGGTTGCGGCTGCTGCGGAGAATGGCGGCGGGCTCGGTCACGGCGGAGACGCCGTCCTCCGGAACGATGAAGCGAACCGGGGCGCCCTTGGCGGCCTCCCGGATCGGCATGTAGTCGACCACGATGCCGAAGGCGCGCTCGCCGCCCG
>Ga0308159_1001735_pt1 | contig 28893 bp, 31 predicted proteins | sample PhyCR1_FD_201040 | JGI IMG/M metagenome (GOLD analysis project Ga0308159, IMG submission 201040) | Phyllosphere microbial communities from UC Gill Tract Community Farm, Albany, California, United States - DLSLC.R1 | ecosystem: Host-associated > Plants > Phyllosphere > Unclassified | place: USA...
CTTTACGAAACTTTTTTTGATGTAATGATTTAATAAAACTAATCTGAGATTTTGAAAGCATACCAACCCTTTATATATTCTAAACTGAAAAGTCTTGCAATATTACTATTATTTATTGTCTTAATTCAAGCTTGCTCCTCCACAAAATACATAGCAGACTATCAATCTATTGTTAAGAAGGTTACTATCGACAGCGTAGATAAGAGATTTGAAGAACAGGCATATAATTATGTGCAAAAGGATATCAGGCCGCCATCCGCTTTTAGTATCAATGTACCGCTTTATAATTTCTTTAATACTAAAGATGGAAGATACAAGACGAGTAATATCCGGTCTTTTGGTACTCCGCCAGCTATTTTAGACAGTACTCTGGTAGAAATTTCCAGAAATCAGGTTCAGAAGTTTTTGGTGGGGAAAGGTTATTTCTCTGCGAAAGTGAGGGCCGATATAAAGGTAAAAGATAAAAAAGCAGAGATCAAGTTCATAGCCGATCAGGGTAAAGCGTCTTACATTGGTAGTATATCCGACTCTATATTCACATCCAATGTAAAAACCGTCTACAATAATAACAAAGCAGGTATTACGCATTTACGTGAAGGCATGCAATATGATGTAGACTCGCTTACCTACGAGCGTGAGCAGATTTACCGCATCATGAAAGAAAATGGCTATTACTACTTTTTAAGGCCTTATGTAAACTTCGATGTAATTGAAACCAATAAACCGGAACGGGTTGATTTAAGGCTAAACATTACGGATCCGCCAAGCGGCCCGCATAAGCAATACAAAATTGATTATACCCATATGCTTATTGCACCAAGTCCGGATGGTTTTCCAGATTCTGTGAGAAGCAAATTAAGCAAAGACACGGTAGGGGGTATCATTTTTACTGATTTTTCTAAACGGTATAGAAGAAATCCCATTGTGAGGTATGATTTCTTGAAAAAAGGGGACATGTTCGATATCCGGAATGAGAATCTGACTTTTGATCGCCTTTATGAATTGAATATCTTCAAGAACGTGAAGATTGATTATTACAACAAAGACAGCACCGCAAATAAACTTATTCCGATTATTTTATTAACCCCACAAAAGGTGATGAGCAACCGTATCGAAGGTGAGGTTCCTTTCAATGGCGGTACCGTAGGCTTCAATTTAAGTAATACTTATACTAATAACAATCTTTTCAGGGGTGCTGAGCGATTTGAGTTGCAGATTAAGGGCGGATTGCAGTCGAGGATTGGTAACGGTTCGAAACCTTTCAGAGATATCTACCAGCGCGATTTTTCTGTCAGCGCAAGTATTTCCGTGCCGAGGTTAATCATTCCTTTTTACAATCCTGAACTGGGCGGTAATGGAATGCCACATACTACTTTTTCTTCGAGTTATATTTATGCCTTGCAAAAAGATGTTTCAGTTCGAAATATCTTTATTAACTCCGTTACCTATGACTGGTTCGAAACAAAATCTAAACTTCACTCATTCACACCGTTAAACTTTGAATACAGATTTGGAAATATCGAACCTGGTGTAGACTCTGTTACCCTCAATAATAATGTTTATTACGCTGCATTATTAAACAGGAAGGATTTCACGCTAGGCATGAAATATGTTTATACCTTAAATAATGATAAATTAAATCAATACCGGACGTTCTTTTATTTTAGGGGAGGAATTGATATTGCAGGTAATTTACTTCAGGCCATAACAAGCATAACAGGAGCAAAGCGCGACCCTGAGAAAAGTAATACGGCGAAAATTTTCGGCTTACCATTCAACCAATATGTACGGCCTGAGATTGATTTGCGCTGGTATAAACATCTTGGTGGAGAAAAGCAATTTATTGCCCGGATTAATGCAGGCGTGGGTTATGCTTACGGTAATGCGGTTAATTATGGAATTCCGTTCGAAAAACTGTTTTTTGCCGGAGGATCAAGCGGAATCAGGGCATGGCAGGCTAGAACTTTAGGCCCTGGTAACTATAACCGAGACGTAATTCCAACTGCAGGAGCGCGCAAAGCTTTCTTTGGTCTGGATCAATTGGGAGAAATGAAAATTGAAACTAATTTTGAATACCGGTGTACCCTGGTTAATAAATTTTTTGGTGCGAAATTAAAAGGAGCGGCATTTATTGATGCAGGAAACGTTTGGAATATCAATAATTCGAGCTTTATATTCAACGTGGATGAGGCACAAAGGGAAAAGACTTTGTTTAAGTTGAGCAAGATGGCGCAACAAATCGCAATTGGTACCGGAGTAGGGCTTCGATACGATGTGCAATACTTTGTCTTCAGGTTTGATATTGGGGTAAAACTGAAAGATCCCCAGTTTTCCGGCGCAAATCAGTGGGTAATTGGTAAGCTATTTTCTGACTCCAGAGAATTTAAAAATAATTACAACCTCACACATTCTCCTGATACTTATCGTTTTGTGCAGTATAATTTCGGAATTGGAATGCCATTCTAAAAATTATATACTAAAAAGATCTCTTGTTGCCGGATTGTCCTGAGGATTTCTGAATGGAAATTCTTTGTAGGGACGCCACTTTTTGTCAATGTGTTTATAAACAGAAAAACCTGAAACGGTAAATGTTCTCTTGAATTTTCTATCCTTAAAAGTCTTAATAATTGCGTCGAATACAGGCGGTTTTACATCTTTAAAAGCTAAAGTTAAATGAGGGTTAAATTTCTGTTGTTCCGTTCGCAGATCAAGCGGAGCTAAGGCTTTCTTAATTTGCGACTGAAGATCCATAATTCCGGGATTTTTTTCGACATCGAGAAAAAAGGTATGCTGTGGAAAAGAACTGAAGTTCTGAAGTACCTGTACAAAAGGAATCGAAAATGCTGCTGTAGACAAAGCATAAAAAAATCGTTTTTCCATCTCTTCGGAAGTAATTTTTACAGGATTATAAAGCGTGATGTGTGCAGGCCTTTTCAGTGATTCGTATACCTTAAATTCATTAGCAATGTAATTTCTGATTTCATCAACGTCTTCTACTATTGATGTTGGCGGGACCAGGCACACTAAAAATAAATTTTCCATAATAGCTGTTAAATTGGTTGCAAATTTAGGATTTTGCTATCTATCCATAAAAGAAGCGATCGTCAAAATAATCCATTGTTATTCAAACATCTTTAGTTTACAGTTGTTTTAGCTTCGTCTTAATGTGAAGGCGTTTATAAACTTATTAATCAGACATATCTAAAAAAGCAAAAATGAAGTTAACAATTAAATTACTCGTTCTGGCTGTAGCCATCTCATTTACAGCATGCAAAAGTGGAGACAAGAAAGAAAGCGACAGCAAAGAAAAAACTGAATATGCAGAGGCAGATAATGATGATGCCAATCAAATTGTGGAATATAATAATGTTTTAGTGAGTTTAACTGATCAGAACAATGCTTACCTGAAAAGGGTGGATGAGAATTTACAGAAGTTAGCGAAGGGATTAGCGAACCCCAACGATCGATTTGCATTCATTGGAATCGTTTCACCTTACGCCTCATCGAGTATCAGTCATTCGCAACTAAAACCTGAAACGCCACCATCCGCATTGAGTAGTGACGACCAGAAATACTTTAAAGAAAACGTAACCGGTTTAAACGGAACTCTTGCTAAGATTAAGGATACTTATAAAGCTTTGAATGATTATATCAAAGCTGAAGATTGGAAGGATGATAAAAGTGCCAAAGGAAACAAGTTGATCGATTCCATCTACTCGATGAGTAAAACTTATTATAAATACGATGAGAATCTTCTTGCAAAACTGGAGGTAATTGGAGACGATGCAGAACGAATTGTTTTGAAAACCCATCCGCTGAAGGAATATATCTTTGCCATGAAAGACGATAGGAAAGCCGTTGGAGACTTCAATAAGCTGATCATTGAAACGAAAAATTTTAAAGCAGAAGAAGGTAAAATAAAATCTGCCTACGAAACTTTGGTGGCACAAAATACCAAGCATACGGAAATGGCGGCACCTGATGCGACAAAGTTCCCGAGCAAGGATGGTTCGTTTAAAAACTTTAATGAAAGCTTTAAAGACTATTTGATCGAAGCTAAAAAAACAATAAGAGATGCTTCCGCAAGCGGAAAATTAGCAGAAAGTGACCTGGAGGATCTTATCAGAAAACATGATTACATGCGTACAACTTATAATTATTTTGTAGACTAATCGTTGGTTAAATAGTTCGTTATTTTGATCGTGATTGATTAGGTCCTGCTGATTTGCAGGATACCAACCAATAGGAAAAAAATTATCCCGCAGATTTAGGCGATTTCCGCAGAAACAAAGAGCAAAATCTGCAGAATCATCTTAATCTGCAGGCCAAAGCCCTGAATCACGTAAGGCCTATTTAATTTTACTGGATGGGAAACCAGTCAGTAGAATAAATCCTAAACAAAAAAACCGATGGTTTTTGCCATCGGTTTAATTATATATTGAAATTAATTACTCAAAATATTCTTTCATTCTTTCGAAGAAACTTTTATCATTTTTACCTGGCTGAGGCTTAAAGTTTGGAGATTCACGCAACTTTTCTAATAAATTACGCTCTTCACTACTTAATGCTTTTGGAGTCCAGATGTTAATGTGAATAATCTCATCACCTCTTTGGTAAGAATTTACCTCTGGTAAGCCTTTGCCTTTAAGGCGTAATAATTTTCCACTTTGTGTACCTGGCTCAATTTTAATTTTTGCCTTGCCGTCTATGGTTGGTACTTCGATGCTAATTCCTAGCGCCGCATCAGCGAAACTTAAATGCAAGTCGTAAACAATGTTGTTCCCTTCGCGCTTTAAAGTTTCATGTGGCGTTTCTTCCACCAGGATAATTAAATCTCCGGGGATACCACCATTTGGTGCTGCATTCCCTTTTCCACTCATGCTTAACTGCATGCCTTCGCTTACACCAGCAGGAATATTGATGGTAATGGTTTCTTCGCCACGTACCACGCCATCTCCATGACAAACGGTACATTTAGAAGTAATTTGCTGACCGCTACCATTACAGGTAGGGCAGGTAGATGCCGTTTGCATCTGGCCTAAAATGGTATTGGTCACGCGTCTTACCTGTCCGCTGCCTCCACAAGTCCCACAAGTGCTTACCGAAGATTTATCTTTCGCTCCGGAACCATCGCAGGTTTTACAAACGATTAATTTATTAACCTTAATTTTTTTCTCTGCACCGTGGGCAATTTCTTCAAGCGTTAGCTTTACTTTAATACGCAGGTTTGTGCCTTTGGCTACTCTGCGGCCGCCACGTTGCTGGCCACCACCGCCACCAAAAAAGCTTTCGAAAGGATTATGTCCACCGAAAATATCTCCAAAGTTGCTGAAGATATCATCCATGTTCATATTACCGCCACCACCGTAACCACCAGATGCGCTGCTGCCCACACCGGCATGACCAAACTGATCATAACGTTGTTTTTTTTCGGCATTACTTAACACCTCGTAAGCTTCGGCAGCTTCCTTGAAGTTATCTTCTGCAGCTTTATCGCCAGGGTTTTTATCCGGATGATATTTAATCGCCATTTTGCGATAAGCTTTCTTGATCTCATCTGCTGCGGCACTCTTGCTAACGCCTAGTACGTCGTAATAATCTCTTTTACTCATCTTCTATTTAAAATGATTGAATTTTGAATGATTGAATTAGAGAATGTAAAGCCATTCACTCATTCGGTCATTTTAACATTCAATAATTACTTTTATGCTCCAACCACCACTTTAGCAAAGCGGATTACATTATCGTTAAGCGTATAGCCTTTTTCCACTTCATCAATTACTTTGCCTTTAAGGTCATCTGTAGGTGCAGGGATATTGGTAATTGCCTCGTGGAAATCTGTATTAAAAGGCTGGTTGATGCTTTCCACATCCTTTAACCCTTTTTGTGAAAGTGTATTTTTTAATTTCGTGCTTACTAAAAGAATTCCTTCTTTAACAGGTGCTACATCAGCTGCAGTTTCCATTGCTTTTAATGCGCGGTCGAAATCATCTAATACCGGTAATAAAGATACAATTACATCTTTACCAGCCGTTTGCAACAACTCTACACGCTCTTTTTGCGTACGGCGTTTGTAATTATCAAACTCCGCATATAAGCGTAAATATTTATCATTAAGCTGTTGAACTTCAGCCTGTAATTTCTCTTCTGCGGATAATTCCGGCGCTTGTTCTGTCTCATTGACAGGGGCATCAGTATTTTCTACGTTTTCAGCAGCATTTTCTGATGTATTTTCAGGATTCATTATATTTTCGTCTTTGTCGTTATTTTTCTTCTTATTAAACATAATACTAGGCTGAATTTTTTCTGTTAACGTCAACTATTTTGCCATTAACGTAAATCAGCCAAGCTGTCAGATTTATTTGAATTAATCTGAACAGTTTGGCTGATTGACTGACAATTGATTTATGATTGAGGCTTTATGGCTAACGATTTCGTTGATTGTAGTAATCTGAAATCGCCATCCGATAATCGCTAAGCTATCTGTGCGCCTTCAAGTACAATACCGTTTTCACATTTAATAATGCGGGATGGAAAGGTGCGGATAATATGGTAATCGTGCGTGGCCATTAAAACCGCAGTTCCGGCCTGGCTAATCTGCTTCAACAGCGTTACAATTTCTTCTGAGGTTTCCGGATCTAAGTTTCCGGTTGGTTCATCTGCAAGAATAATTTCGGGATCATTTAACAAAGCCCTGGCAATTACAATCCTTTGTTGCTCACCACCTGAAATTTCATGAGGCATTTTTCTGATTTTCGAACGTAAACCAACTTTGTCCAGCACATCCTTAATGCGTTCGCTGATTAGTTTTTGGTCATTCCATCCTGTAGCCCTCAATACAAACTCCAGATTCTTTTCGATGGTACGATCCGTAAGCAACTGGAAATCCTGAAAAACAACACCCAGCTTACGTCGTAAGAAAGGTACCTGGCTTTCTTTTAAGTTCTTTAAATCAAACCCGGCAATGTTTCCTTCACCGTTTCCAATGTGTAAATCGCCATATAATATCTTTAGCAAGCTACTTTTACCCGAACCCGTTTGACCAATTAAAAAGATAAACTCATCCTTTTCGATATGTAAATTTACGTTTGAAAGTACTAAATGTTTCTGTTGAAAAACATCAACATTGCTTAAGTGAATTACTGCGTTCCCTGCCATTCTATATTTCTAATTTAGCAATTTGCCCGAAAGGCAAGTTTTTAATCATTTCCATAATGTAATCTTGTTTTTCTGCCAGACCTAATTTTTCTAAAGATTTATCTGGTCTGTCTACCCGAAAATAAGCCAGGAGCGTAAACTTTTCATCTCTTAACTGCACATAATCAGGAATTTTGGCGATGCCTTTAACTTTTACGATATACATTGTGTCCAAAAATAGCTATTTAAGCTGAAAGCTGAAAGGCAAAAGACGAATAGGCGATGCCCACTTACCGGGGATTCAGTCTGGCTCAAAAATCGTTAAGCCAGGGTATTTAAAAATTCAATCGTATTTACATTATCTGCGTAGTCCCAAAGTTTTGGATGCTGGCTTTCTCCGAAATTAAAAGTCTCAACATTTAACGGTGCCTTCGAAAGAACGCATTGAATCTGCTCCGAATTGGCTTTCAACTGGTCTTCCACTGCTGTGATATCTTCATATTCCTGATAAAACAACACTGCCAGGGGAGAGGTTAAATGCTCGTCTTCTTTGAGTAACAAAAATCCGTTATCAAAGTGCTTAGCTGCATTTACCAGGTAAATAGACTTATTATAATCGTAATTGTTCTGATATTTAAAGTGGTTGATAATGTCGTTATAACCCTCAATGCCTTCGTAAAAGTGCGCGATATCATATCCTTTGGGATAAAAAACCTTTGAAACGTTTCTGCAGCCTAAACCGAAATAATCAAAAATATCGGCGCCTAGGTTTTTGATCTCTTCAGGAGTTTCAGTGCCATCTAAAACAGCTACACTATTTCTGTTTTTCCTGATGATGTTGGGTACCTTGCCGAAATAGTAGTCAAAGTATCTCGACGAATTATTGCTTCCGGTGGCAATCACCGCATCAAAATCTTTCAGCCTTTCTACATATTCTATTCTATCTGCAAATGCGGGCTCAATATTAATCAGCGCGGTAATAATGATTTTAATCAGCTTATCATCAGAAGAAGATAATTTAATTAAGGCAATATTTCCAGTGGCCAACACGCATAAAACATCGTGGAAACCAACCATAGGAATGTTTCCCGCAAGGATAAGGCCTACTTTTTTAGGCGATGAAGTAAAACTGGCTGTTTTAAACCACTGCGCTAAATCTTCATCGTTAAGCATCTCAGAGAATGATAAAATCGATCGTTCAATATTTTCGATCGTAAACCAGGCATTGTTGTTTTGAACCTGGTAAATTTGATCTCCTAAAACATCAGTAGGATGAGCAAGCCTTTTGCCAAGTGTTTTAAATGCAATTATTGCTTTTTCCTGAGTTAACGCTGACATATTTAGAATTATTATTAATTGATTAAATCTTATATTTGCAAGCGCAAAGGTAACTTAAGCAAAAGAATTAGAAGAAGACATGGCAATTAAAATAACAGATGAGTGTATAAATTGTGGGGCTTGTGAACCGGAATGCCCTAATAACGCAATTTACGATGCCGGTACTGCCTGGCGTTTTTCTGACGGTACGAACCTGGAAGGCATCATTGATTTTGGTAATCAACAAATTGAAGCTGACGCGACTCAGGAAGCAGTTTCTGATGAGGTATATTACATTGTATCAGATAAATGTACTGAATGTAAGGGATTTCATGATGAGCCTCAGTGTGCTGCTGTTTGCCCAGTAGATTGTTGTGTAGATGACGAAGATATCCGTGAAACAGAAGAAGAATTATTGGCAAAAAAAGCCTGGCTGCACCAGGAAAATTAAAATTGTAGTTTTATTATTTATATAATCAAATGAAAGTCCCGACCGTATCGGGACTTTTTTTTTATTTAGACTAATCTATAGCCTCGTAAATAAGTTTTTTAAACTGGTCACTAATCTGACTATGAGAAAACGGCCACTGCTGAACGTAAATTTGGGCAATTAACTTCTGCTTGGGATCTACCCAGTACGTTGAGCCGAAAAATCCTCCCCAGCCATAAGCACCTTCCGTTTGTCCGAGTTTTTTACTTCCCTTATCTGAGATCACTTCGAAGCCCAGGCCAAAATAATTATCCCCGAAAGGGATTTTACCGATTTGATTTTTTGTCATCATCGTTACACTGTTTTGAGAGAGGACTCTCTTACCGTTAAATACGCCACCATTTAAAAGCATTTGTAAAAAGATTCCATAATCTTTCGAAGTTGATACTAATCCGGCTCCGCCAGCAAAATAACCATTACCATTGATTGGATAATTTACCGTTGCGCCAGGGAATGAGCCATCTATCCAGGGTTTAACTTCTTTTGTTTTTGGATCTTCGGTATAAACGGATGAGAGCCTGTGTTGCTTTTCCTTTGGTAAGGCGAAATAAGTATCGCTCATTCCCAATGGCGAAAAAATTCGTTCCCTGAAAAAGTGATCCAGATTTCTGCCCGATATGACTTCAACTAATCTGCCTAGCACATCCATGGCTAAACTATACTGCCATTTTTGGCCAGGCTGAAAAGCAAGGGGTAGCTTACCCAGCTTGTCTATTTCTGTTTTTAACAACTTTTTATGAGTGACAAAACCAGCCTCAATACCTGCTTTGGCATAAATGGCATTCATTTCAGCAGAACCAATTTGCGCATAGCCCAATCCGGAGGTGTGCGTGAGTAAATCATGAATAGTAATTTCCCTGCTGGCAGGTTTAGTAGTATAAGTTCCGTCTTTTGGGTTAAATTTATCTAAGACCTTCGGATTTTTAAATGCGGGGATGTATTTTGAAATGGGATCTTCCAATTTAATTTTTCCTTCATCGTAAAGCATCATTACCGCAACACTTGTTACCGCTTTCGTTTGCGAGGCGATCCGTAAAATATCGTCTGTTTTAAACGGCCTGCCAACCTGATTGCCGAAGGCTTTGTTGTAAACGGTTTTTCCATCAATGGAAATATTTGCTGTTATACCCTTTATCCAGCCACTGTCAAGATATTTTTTAAAGAGTAAATCTATTTTGCTGAACCGCTTCTCTACAATAGAAACCTGATCGCTGATCGCTTGTGCCTCTGAAGGATTGAACGTCAACAAAACGAACAATAATGGCAGGAAAAATAGTCGTTTCATCTGCTTCTTATTCCGTTATATCCCATTTATTAGGAATGATTAACACGGGGCATGCAGATTTTCTGGCAACATGCTCTGCCACGCTTCCCATTAAAAAGTGGTATAAGCCCGTCCTGCCATAAGTGCCAATTACAATCAGGTCAGAACCCCATTCGTCGGATTGCTGAATAATGCCATGCGCAGCAGTGTCTACAACACTAAGATAGGTTGTCGGAATTCCGTGGCCGTATTTATTTTCAATTTCTTTTAATAAAATATGGCTGTTTTCTTCACTGTTATCGTACGTTTCCAAAAATACAGGTGCCAGCGTTAAATCGGGATTTACATTCGCCGGAACAGGTTCGATGATATTCACAAGGGCCACCTCTGCCTGAAATTTTTCAGCCATATCGTAACCAGTTTTCGCTGCTTTCTCTGAACAGGTGCTATTATCAACGGCAATTAATATTTTCTTAAAATTCATAAGGGGTTGGATTAGGTGATCATCATAAAAATAACAATTTTGAGCACAAAATGTTATGCAATAGATGTAATTTATTAGTTTTACTTCATCATTTAACGAGCATAAGCAGATGGAAAATCAATATGGGATTTGCAGGGTTGCGGTGGCTCCTTTAAGAGCAGAGCCATCAGATCGGGCGGAAATAGTGTCGCAACTTTTGTTTGGCGAACAGGTGGAGATTATCCAGAAAGATGAGCGTTGGTGGCTTATTCAAAATGGTTATGATGGTTATCAGGGTTGGATGGATTTCAGACAGTTAGCAGCCATTAGCCAGGAGCAGTTTGTAGATTTGCAGGATTACAGGTTATTGGCTCCGTTAAGTTTTAATAATGAGCTCCTTGCATCCGATGGGAGTATCTACCATTTAAGTCCGGGCAGTAATTTGCCCTACTTATCCGACGGGTACTGCTATGCAGGTAAAGAAAAGTTCAAATTAAATTTTGAACCTCACGACAGTTCCAAAAGCGATTTCGCAGGACAGGTTGAGGCGGCGGCTAAATTCTTTCAGAATGTGCCTTATCTGTGGGGCGGAAGACATTTATTCGGAATGGATTGCTCTGGTTTTACACAAACTGTATTCAAAATGCTGAATATTAAACTCAACAGGGATGCTTCGCAACAAGCAGAACAGGGAGAACTGGTCGGCTTTCTGGCAGAATGTAAACCTGGCGATGTGGCTTTTTTTGATAATGACGAAGGAAAAATTACGCACGTTGGAATGATGTTAAGTCCTAATGAAATTATTCATTCTTCTGCCAAGGTAAAAATTGATCCGATAGATGACCAGGGAATCTTCAATCGTGAATTAGGGGTTTATAGCCATAAGCTGAGGATTATAAAGCGCTTTGTGGAATAGCCTTTTTCGCACCTCAAACTTTAAATAATTCCCTTTAAAATTGGTTATATTTGTTAGTGTTAAAATTTAGCTTATGGATAAAAAAGTAAGAAAAATGGCAATGGTAGTGCGTAAATTTAATATGTACGAACATGACCAGGAAGCTGAGGACTTAGATTATTGGCTTTCAAAATCTCCAGTGGAGCGAGTCTCTGCACTTACCTTTTTAGTAAATCAAATGTTAAAACCTGGGCAAAAAATGGATAGAATGAAATTCAATAAAATTATTGTCCAAAAATGATCATTTCTGAAGATTTTGAAGATTTTTTAAGACTCTTGAATCAAAATAAAGTTGATTATCTAGTTGTTGGCGGATATGCAATGGCATTTCATGGCAACCCGAGGTATACTGGTGATCTTGATATATAGATCAATATCTCTGATAAAAATGCTTCCAAAATGCTAGCCGTTATTAATGAATTCGGAATTGGTTCAATTGGTTTTACTAAGGATGATTTTTTAAAGGAAAATCTCATCAACCAAATTGGTTACCCACCATTAAGAATCGATATTTTGACTAGTATTGATGGAGTTTTATTTGCTAATGCCTATGCTGAAAAATTAGTAATTGAATTAGATAATGATTTAAGCGTTAATTACATTGATTGGACGAATTAATAAAAACTAAAAAATCAAGCGGACGAAAGATTGATATGGCAGACGTTGCTAACTTAGAAAAGGCAAGAAAAAAGTCTTAACCTTCCATCTCCCAAACCATTACTTTTCTGTCGTCTCCTGTCGAAATCAGAAATCTTCCATCATTGCTCCAGATGATTTTATTAATGGAATGTGTATGACCAACACCGGCTTTTTCCAGACTCAAAATTTTATAGAGTTTAAAGTTCTCCGCATCCCAAAGTTTAATACTTTTATCCTGACTACTTGTTGCGAAATAGGGTAGGGTAGGGTGGAAAACAATATTATAAACCGTAAACAGGTGTGCCGGAATGTTTTCACTAAGGCTATAATCCGGCAAGCTCCAAATTTTCAGTTGCGCATCTCTGCTACCGGAAATCAAATATTTACCATTTGGATGATAAGCCAGAGAAGTTACTGGTAAAGAATGACTTTCCAGGTTCTGTTTTAAACTGTAATCAGCGAGATTGTAAATTTTGATTAAATGGTCCTTACATCCAAAAGCAATCTCAGTTTCATCAGAAGAAATAGCAATTGCCCTCACCGTATCGTAAGCGGCCTGAAAGCGGTAAATTTCTGAAAAATCGGTAAGCGACCAAACGGCTACAGATCCGTCTTCGCCGGTAGTAAGCAATTCATTTTTACTTTTAACCGTTTGAATATTGAAGATGGGTTTAGTGTGCGCATTGATTCTGATTACTACTTTTTCTTCCAGGGGATCAAAAACACTGAAAGCGCCACTGCGTTCACCAACAAAAAGCTGGTTGTTGTAATAGTGTAAATAATAGACAGAACTTTGAACAGGCAATTTTACCTTTACAAAAGCCATTGTTTCCAGCGACCATTCTACAACGCCTTTATCATTTCCAGCGCTAAAAAAGGTATCATTTTTATCTGAAGTAGCTAAAGCATAAACCGGGTTTTGGTGGCCGGAAAGGGTTTTTATGTGTTTAAGCATAAGTGTTGAAGGTTGCGGGTTAAAAGTTACGGGACAGGGTTATACCAAAGACAGGTAACACATGTTTCTAAATTATGAAAGGAAATTTTTATGCGAGAAGACATTTAACTTATAACACGTAACCCGCAACTTACTGATGTCTTTTCTCCAGATTCTTTGCAATATCCTGAATAGACAATCCCTTTTCTTTCAATAAAAATAATAAGTGAAATACTAAATCGGATGCTTCTCCAATCAATTCCTCTTCGGTTTCTGCAAGTGCCGCAATAACAGTTTCTACGCCTTCCTCACCAACTTTTTGAGCAATCTTGTTTAATCCTTTGCTGCGCATCTTATTGATGTACGAACCTTCAACAGGATGCTCATAGCGATCATTAATGATGTTCTCGAGCTCAAAAATAAAGTTCTGGTTAAAATCTGTTTTAAAACAGCTGCGGCTCCCTGTGTGGCAAGTTGGACCCACAGCGTTTGCCTTGATTAAGATGGTATCATTATCACAATCCAGATAGAGTTCCTTTACATAAAGGAAATTATTACTGGTTTCTCCTTTTGTCCAAAGGCGGTTTTTGGTGCGTGAAAAGAAGGTTACCTTGCCTTCAGCCTGTGTTTTTTCCAATGCTTCAGCATTCATGTAACCCAGCATTAAAACTTCGAGCGTTTTATGGTCCTGTATAATTACAGGGATTAAACCACCTGTTTTATCCCAATCAAGGGATGATGTATCAATATTCATTTTATATTTTTATTTCGCAAAGTCGGCTCATGACTAAAAAACTACCAACTCCAAACTTATTTATATCCTTACCGGAATATGATTCCTTTTTAACTCTTGTTTTAAATCCGGGATCAGAATTTCACCATAGTGAAAAACGGAAGCAGCAAGCGCCGCATCAACATTGGCTTTTTGAAAAACTTCTGTAAAATGTTCCATGCTTCCCGCACCACCGGAAGCAATAATCGGAATATTGATCATCTGATTTATCCGACCTAACAAACCACAATCAAATCCAGCTTTTGTACCATCATGATCCATTGAGGTTAGGAGGATTTCTCCAGCGCCTAAGTCCTCTGCCTGTTTAATCCAGTTTTCGGTTTCCAGTTCGGTGATCAGTCTTCCGCCGTTTAGGTGAACCATATTTTTGCCATTAACAAATTTGGTGTCGACGGCTAAGACTACGAACTGAACGCCAAAAGCTTTTGCAAGGTCTTCAATAAGTTTCGGGTTTCTCACGGCCGCAGAATTGATACTGATTTTGTCTGCGCCAGCATTTAGCAATGCTTCTGCATCTGCAAGTTCCGTAATTCCACCACCAATGGTGAAGGGAATATTCAGTTGACGGGCAACGGACTTTACCATCTCGATCATCGTTTTACGACGTTCATGAGTAGCGGTGATATCCAGAAATACCAGTTCATCTGCACCCTGTTGCGCATACTGCGCAGCCAGTTCCACCGGATCTCCGGCATCACGTAAATCGATGAAGTTTATACCTTTTACCGTGCGACCGTCTTTTACGTCTAAACAAGGGATAATTCTTTTTGAAAGCATGTTTTGTGTTCGGTTTCGTCATTGCAAGCACGAAGCAATCCTAAAACGATAGCTATAGCATTAAGATTGCTTCGTACCGCGCAATGACGATTTGTCTAAATGATTCCCTTAAATTGAGGTCAAAGCCTTCAAATTCCAGTCTTTAATTTCTTCGATCGTTATTCTGTCCTCGTAAATTGCTTTTCCAACCACCACACTTCTAATCGGGTATTTAGCCAGATCATGAATATCTTCCATAGAGCTCACGCCACCCGAGGCTATCAGCTTAATCATTGGAGAATGCTCAAGCAGTTTTTTGTATAACTCAACCGCTGCACCGCCTAGTTTGCCATCTTTACTAATGTCGGTACATAAGAAGCGGAAAAAGCCTAATGAAAGGCATTTATCTACATAATCCATTAATTTGATTGGTGAACTTTCCATCCAGCCCGAATATTTGATTACTTCATCCAATACATCTATGGCAATTACAATGCGGTTGGCATAATCATGTTTTTTGGCAAAAGCTTCACTTAATTGCTGTAAAAATTCTGGGTTGGTGATGGCTTGCGTACCCACAATTACGCGGTGAATTCCTGCATCAAGCAAATTGGTTACCTGCTCAATCGTACGGATGCCTCCACCATATTGCACTTTCATCTCCGTTTTTTTGATGATTTCGAAAAGAGATTTCTGATTACTGAAATCGCCTTTGGCACCATTCAAATCAATGATGTGAATAAAGTCTGTTCCGTTAGAACGGTATTTTTCAATCATTTCGGCGATAGAAACATCGTACTCAGTTTTCTGGTTGTAATCACCTTCACGAAGGCGAACCACTTTACCATCCAAAATATCAATAGCAGGAATAATGTACATTTTATAAGCTTAGGTTTGAAAAATTCTTTAATATCTGTTCGCCAGCTTTACCAGATTTCTCCGGATGAAACTGAACGCCATAAAAATTATCTTTTTGCACCGCCGCTGAGAACTTCAATCCGTATCCAGCCGACGCAATGTCAAAAGTAGGGTTATATTCAATAAAGTACGAATGCACGAAGTAAAATTGTGTATTATCTTCAACACCCTCAAATAAAGGATTGTTTTGCGGACTTACTGCATTCCATCCCATATGTGGGATTTTGATATTCAGCGACTTATCAAATTTTTTGGTCTTCACCGGAACGACCGATAATAGTTCTGCATCTCCCTCTTCAGAATGCTCTGTAATTAACTGCATTCCCACACAGATGCCTAACACTGGTTTCGTTAGTGCTTTTATAGCGGCAACTAATCCAGTATTTTTGAGTTTTTCCATTGCTGCACCCGCATGACCAACCCCTGGGATGATGATGTGGCTATATTTTTCCAAATCAGCTTCAGTGTTTACCATGCCGTAGGTGACATTTAATCGATCTAATGCCGCAGTAAGAGAGAAAATATTGCCAGCGCCGTAGTTTATAATTCCAATCATTTTAGTATCAAGTGTTTAGTGTCAGGTATCAAGATGAGAGGGTCTTAGTATCGAATATCAAGACGAGGTGCTCTTTTTTAAGATAAAAGAACAAAAAATAAAGACTGTAAGTCATTGATCTTTGCTCATTACTCCTTGTTCATTTACAAAAGCCCCTTTGTGCTCGGTAACACCATTTTCTCTGCATCGCGTTTGATGGCCATTTTAATGGCTTTGGCAAACGCTTTAAATATTGCCTCGATTTTATGATGTTCGTTATCGCCTTCTGCTTTCACATTCAAATTGCATTTAGCAGCATCGCTGAAAGACTTAAAGAAGTGATAAAACATTTCTGTAGGCACGTCGCCCACTTTTTCGCGTTTAAACTCAGCATCCCAAACAATCCAGTTTCTACCTCCGAAATCGATGGCTACCTGCGCTAAACAATCATCCATTGGCAGGCAAAAGCCATAACGTTCAATGCCAAGTTTGTTGCCTAATCCTTTGGCAAAAGCCTCGCCAAGCGCAATTCCGGTATCTTCAATGGTATGGTGTTCGTCAATATGTAAATCGCCTTTAGCCATTACTTCCAGATCCACACTGCCATGTCTGGCTATTTGATCTAACATGTGATCAAAAAAGTTTAATCCAGTTTCAATTTTAGCTTTTCCGGTACCATCCAAATCTAACTTAATGGTAATATCAGTTTCGTTGGTTTTACGAACGTGGTTAATTTTTCTGCTTCCGGCTTTAAGCAAGTTATAAATATCTTCCCACTTCTGCGTTTCCAGTATGATAATGTCTAGCAGGGTTTCATGCTTATCCAATGCTTCGGTAGAACCAAGTGCATCGTTCTGGCGAAGAAAGATGGCTTTTGCTCCAAGGTTTTTTGCTAGTACTACATCATTTAACCGATCGCCAATAACATATGAATTTTGTAGATCGTAGTCTCCGGTTAGATATTTGGTAAGTAGACCGGTACCTGGTTTTCGGGTAGGGGCGTTATCTTTTGCGAAAGTTCTGTCGATGATAATTTCGCTAAACTTTACACCTTCGCCAGCAAAAGTATCTAACATGAAATTATGAATCGGCCAGAAATTTTCTTCAGGATTTGAGGGAGTTCCCAGGCCATCCTGATTGGTTACCATTACCAATTCATAATCCATTTCGCTGGCAATTTTGGAGAGGTAATAAAGAGATCGTGGATAGAATTTTAATTTCGTAAAGCTGTCTACCTGTTCGTCGTCTGGTTCTATGTTTAACGTTCCATCACGATCGATAAATAATACTTTTTTCATTATAGATTTTTTAGCACGTTTAACAATTTATCATTCTCTTCTTTTGTACCTACTGTGATGCGTAAACAACCTTCGCATAAGGTCACTTTCGAACGGTCGCGAACTATGATTCCCAGGTCAACTAAAGTGTCGTAAATTTTGCCCGCTTCAGTAACTTCTGCTAAGATAAAATTGGCGTCAGATGGATAAACCTTGGTAACAATTTTTAGTGTATTTAGATCTGTAGAAAGTCGCTCCCTTTCGGCGACAGATTCCTTGATCCAGTTGTTCACCTGGCTGATGTTTTTGATTGCCTCAAAAGCCAAATCCTGTGTTGCCTGATTGATGTTATAAGGTGGCTTAATTTTGTTCAAAACATCGATCACTTTTGTGGATGAAAATGCCATTCCCAAACGCAAAGCTGCGAGTCCCCAGGCCTTCGAAAAAGTTTGTAAAACAACAAGGTTTCCATACTCGGTTAACTCCTGAATAAAGGTCTTTTGTTTTGCGTAATTAATGTAAGCTTCATCGATTACAACGATACCTTTAAAGTTGGTTAAAATGGTTTCGATATCGGTTCGGTTGATTGAATTTCCTGTTGGATTATTCGGCGAACAAATGAAAATTATTTTGGTGTTTTTGTCAATCGTTTCCGCAATCTTTTCCAAGTCTAGTTGGAAGTTTGGCAACAGATTTACTTTGCGAATTTCTACATCATTAATGTTAGCAGAAACTTCATACATTCCATAGGTTGGAGGCAAAATAATGACGTTGTCTTTTCCGGGATTACAGAAGGCCCGGTACAATAAATCTATCGCCTCATCACTTCCATTCCCGAGGAATGTATTCTCGATAGGCACACCTTTAATTTTACTGATGGCATCTTTCAGATCCAGCTGTAAAGGATCCGGATAGCGGTTGTAATTTGCGGGTAGGGGAGAGCCATAGCTGTTCTCATTGGCATCCAGGAATACTGATGCCTGACCTTTAAACTCATCTCTGGCGGTAGAATATGGTTTAAGGTTCCTTATATTTTCTCTTACTAATTCGTTTATGTCCATGGTAGTGGTTTCCTTCGGTTTGATTACACTGATTATGTGATTACACAGATTTTTATTTTATGCTTTTTTGTCTTCAGACTTCAGACTTCCGGCTCCAGACTCAAAACTCAATCTAATACTCACTGCATTCTTATGCGCTTCCAGTCCTTCTGCTGCTGCCAGCGTTTCTACTGTAGGTCCTATGTTAGCCAAACCCGCTGACGAGAGGTGCTGAAAGGTAATTTTCTTAATAAACGCATCTAACGATACGCCGGAATAGGCTTTTGCAAAACCACTAGTAGGCAGCGTATGGTTTGTTCCGGAGGCATAATCGCCTGCGCTTTCTGGAGTAAGGTTTCCTAAGAATACTGATCCTGCGTTGATTATCAAGGGGATAAGCTCCTCATATTCTTCTGTAGCCAGTATAAGGTGTTCAGGGGCGTATTCATTAGAATAATCCATTGCCTGACTCAGATTATCCACTAAAACAGCGTAAGAATTCTCGATCGCCTTCCCAGCAATGTCTCTTCTAGGCAAGATACTTAATTGATTATTAATTTCTTTTAAAGTTTGAGCTATGATATCGTTGGAGGTAGAAACTAAAATGGCCTGACTATCAACCCCATGTTCGGCCTGTGCGAGAAGATCTGCGGCAACAAATGACGGATTGGCAGTCTCATCAGCGATCACTAAAACCTCTGAAGGGCCCGCCGGCATATCAATGGCAACTTTATTTTGCACCATTGTTTTTGCCATCGTTACGTATCGGTTACCCGGACCAAAGATCTTATAAACTTGTGGAATGGTCTCCGTTCCAAAGGCCATGGCGGCAACGGCCTGAGCACCTCCTGCCAGGTAAATTTTATCTATGCCTAAAAGAATAGCACAGTAAGCCAAATAGCAATTTGTTTTACCATCTGCTTGCGGAGGAGAGCATACTACAATCTCTTTACAGCCTGCAATAATAGCTGGAGTGGCAAGCATTAGAAAGGTGCTTGGCAACACTGCGGTTCCGCCAGGGATGTATAAACCAACCTTTTCGATTGCCCTGGATTCTCTCCAGCAAACAACACCCGGCATCGTTTCTATTTTGTCTTCAATCTTAGCTTGCGACTGGTGAAATTTCAGAATATTTTGGTGAGCGGTATCGATTGCTTTTTTCGCATCAGCAGGGATAGTTGATGCAATAGCTTTCAATTCTTCCGCATCTAAAAACAGCTTATTTAAATCGACTTTATCGAAAGCCTTTGCAAAATTTAAGAGTGCCTTATCGCCTTCGTTTTTTACCGTTTCGATGATACTCGAAACGCGTTCTTCAATCAATTTATCGTCTTCAATTTGTCGCGAACAAAGCGATTTAATATTTTGATTAGATAAATCCTGGTAGTTATAGATTTTCAATGTTTTATAATTTTAAATTAACTATTAGTTAATATGAATTTATGTAATTTTGATCTATTTTCAGGTGATAATTTTTTCAATTGGCATCACTAAGATACCTTCGGCACCTGCAGCTTTCAGGCTGTTGATTTTATCCCAGAAATCTTCTTCTGCAATTACCGAATGAACCGCAACCCAGTCCGGTTCGAACAACGGAACTACGGTTGGACTTTTCACGCCTGGCAACAAATCAACAACTTTTTGCAGGTTATCTTTTGATACATTTAGCACGACATATTTATTTGATTTTGCACTCAGTACTGAGCGGATTCTTTGCAGCAATTCTGCTACCTCGGGATTGTCGGCGATTGATTTATTACCAATTAAAATGGCTTCAGACTGCATTACATCTGCGAAGGGTTTTAGCCCGTTGCTTTTCAATGTTCCGCCTGTAGAAACGATGTCGAAAATTGCATCGCTTAAGCCTAATCCTGGACCGATTTCCACCGAACCGGAGATGGTTCTTACATCTGATTTTATTCCTTTGTCTGCTAAGAATTTTTCAAGGATAACCGGATAAGAAGTTGCAATTGCTTTGCCATTTAGTTCTTCCAGATTTTGAATATCACTAGTGGCCTGAACAGCGATTTTAAGTGTACATTTTCCAAAGCCCAGTTTTTGCAGGTAGCTTACTTCTGCTTTGGTTTCTACGATTACATTTTCGCCTACTATACCCAGATCGGCAATGCCATCTTGTACGTATTCGGGAATGTCATCATCGCGGAGGAAAAGGATCTCTAATGGAAAGTTGGTAACGGTTGAAATGAGTGAACTTTTGTAGTTTTCGAAGGAAAGGCCACAGTTTTTTAATATTTCAACGGATTTTTCGTTTAACCTACCCGATTTCTGGATAGCAATTTTAAGTGTTTTCAAAGTATTGAATATAGAGTGAACAGGAAAGTAATCTACGGAAAAAAAGTTTTGAAGTACAAAACAAACATATCATATCGCCTAACGGCGATGGTGTAAATGTAAGTGATGGTTCAAAGTTAAGTTCATAAATATATTTCTGCCAATATCAATGCTTTAGCTGACTAGCGCTGGCAAATATAGTGTTTGAAACCGTAAATCAAAAAATAATGGCACTTAATTTGCCATTTATATTCTGTTAGATAATTAAATCTATTTTTGCCTAAAAATGCCGTGTTAAAAAACTTTCGCTTTCTTATTATTCCTTTTATTATATCTATTTCAGCTTGTAACTGGTTCAAATCGCCACCTGAAATTGGAAAAGTACTCTCAGAGCACTTTAAGAACAAGATTTACAAAGATTTCGATACGGTTGCCTACGACAGTATTTTTGTTAAAACGTTAGATAGCCTTTCAATAGATTTCATCAATCCTAAAACCGTTAAAGCCTTTTATGAAGAAAACCATCGCGAACCCAGGTTGGTTACTAAATTCTACACAAACGGGGAATTAGATTCACTTACTGCCTATCTGGAGAATAGTAAAGTGCACGGTTTCAATCCGGAAATATTTAAAGTAGCGCAGATTAAATCATTGTTAAAGGAGCTTTCTGATAATCAATTTAAGAAAGTGGAAGAGACATATCCTGTAATTGCGAGGCTTGAAGCCCTTTCCGCTAATGCGTATTTAAACTATAATAACTTCCTTAAGTATGGTGTTGTTAACCCTCGAAACATCTTTTCCAGGTATTATATAAAGGTTAAAAGGCCTGATAGTGCGGGGATGATCAGGTTATTGACTTCAGAAAGTATCCTGGATACGCTGAAAGCGGTTCAACCTACATCTCCACAATACAAAGGCCTGCAACAAGCTTATTTAAATGCCAGAACGGAAAGCGAAAAGCGGATTTTGCTACTCAACATGGAGCGTTTCCGTTGGAAAATGCCGGAAACAGGATCGAATTATGTTCAGGTGAATATCCCGGATTTTAAACTGACCTGGTTCGATAAAGCTGATACCGTAATCAGCATGAAAGTTTGTGTTGGAGGAAAGCGTGAAAACGGCTATGAAGATAAGCTCAAAGCCTTTGCAAAATCAGGTAATCTGGATGATAAACCAAAGAATCATGAAACACCTTTATTGTTTAGTAAAATAAACTCTATTCAGGCCAATCCGGTGTGGAATATTCCGGTAAGTATTGCACAAAGTGAGATCTATTGGATGGCTAGAAAAGACCCTTATTATTTGTCAAATAGCAACATCAAAGTTTACTATAAAGATAAGCTGATCGGAGAGCCCGATACAATCAATTGGAGTCGCTATTCAAGAGATAAATTACCCTTCAAATTTAAGCAGGGATCGGGTAATGGAAACGCACTTGGAAAGTTCAAATTTATCTTTGATAATGGCTCCAGTATTTACCTTCATGATACCAATAATAAGAACGGTTTTAACTTAAGTAACCGGGCAATTAGTCATGGTTGTGTGCGCATAGAAAAGCCATTAGAATTTGCAGAAAAACTGGTGGGTGATAGTTATACTTACGATAAATTAAGAGCTGAAGTTGATCTCCTGCCGATAGATAGTACCCATGTAAAATGGTACAAAAAAAGGCAAGCAGCAAAGGCCGATACTACAAAAGCATTTCAGTTAAAACCAGCATGGTTCGGACCTAAAAAAGCGGTGCCTTTATTGATTACTTACTTTACAGCCTGGGCACAAAATAATAAAATAGAATATCGCCCTGATGTTTACCAAATGGATGAGAAGCTTTGGGTGGCAATGAAAAAGTTTAGGTAGTAATATGCTTAACAAGCAAGCTGCCAGCAATTGGTTTAGCTGCATGAGTGATGTTTAAGTTGCCAATACCGTATTGCTTTAATTTAGCTTCATTAGCTTTCAATAAACTAAGCAATATCTAATTTGTATTTGGCTATAAGAAAACAAATTTCTTAGCTTTGTGTTCTTTTTACACAAATAAGAATGATCAATCAAAATATCAAAATCGCTGTTGATGCAATTGTTTTTGGCTACGAGAAGGGGACACTTTATGTACTTGCCGTACAGCAGCGGTTTGGTGAATTGGCCGATCGATGGGTTCTGCCTGGTGGTTTTATCAAAGATGATGAACCGTTACTGGCAGCAGTAGAGCGAGAACTTAAAGAAGAAGCAGGGATAAATGTAAATTACCTCGAACAGTTAGGTACCTTTGGTGATGATATTAATCGTGATGATCGGATCAGGGTGGTTTCTATAGCTTATTTCGCTTTAGTAAATCCTCAGAACTTTATTCTAAAAGCAGATACAGATGCAAAAGATGCAAAATGGTTTCCTTTAAACCAGCTGCCGCAATTGGGATATGATCATAATGAAATGGTTAAGCTGGCCCATCAGCGCTTAAAAAGTAAATTAACTTATCAACCAATTGGCTTCGACCTTCTGGATCCGGAATTTTTATTCTCAGATCTCGAAAATTTGTATTGTTCCATCCTCGAAAAGGATATCGACAGAAGAAACTTCAGAAAAAAAATCCTCAGTTTTGGAATAGTTAAAGAAACTGGTAAAGTCGTCAAAATAGGCGCTAGTGGTAGGCCAGGTAAGCTTTTTACCTTCGATAAGGCAAAATATAACCAGCTTTTGAAAGATAATTTTCAATTTGATATTAGGTTTGCGTAAAATAAACACAAATTATTTTTTGTATTCTAAAAATGATTTCTATATTTGTGTAAATAATACGCAAATATATGTTGAATTTAGATCCGAGTTTCACTCCGCTAGGCGAAAACAACTCCATAGCACACCAATCCTTTTTGTTCGCAGGTGGCGAACCGCACATTAAAATTTCTGATGATTTCAATCAGGACGAGCCTGTTACCATCACGCAAAGAATTAATTCGTTCAATGATTTAGGATTAATCTGTATCACTGTCGACGCACTGAAAAGAATGGGTATAAAGGAAATTCATCTTTATATTCCATATTTCCCGGCAGCCAGACAAGATCGGGTAATGATTCCAGGTGAGCCACTCTCGGTAAAAGTGTATGCAGATATCATTAATGCATTAGCGTTGGCAAGCATTACTGTTTTCGATCCGCATAGTGAAGTTACACCAGCATTGCTTAACAACTGCATTACCATTTCCAATCATGAATTTATTAAGAAGGTGATTGATAAAATCGGAACTGACGTAAAACTCATTTCTCCTGATGGTGGGGCTTTAAAGAAAATTTATAAAGTATCTGAGTTTTTAGGTGGTGCCGAGGTGGTAGAATGTTCAAAAAGCAGGGATGTTAAAACAGGAAGACTTTCTGGATTTAAAGTATATGCGGAGGACCTTGACGGTGCTGATTGTTTAATTGTAGATGATATTTGTGATGGTGGCGGAACGTTTAATGGTTTAGCCGAGGCGTTGAAGGCAAAGAATGCTGGTAAACTTTATCTGGCCATTAGTCATGGTATTTTTAGCAAAGGCTTTGACGACTTAAGCAAATACTTTGAGCAAATTTTTACAACAGATTCCATCAAAAGCGTAGCGCACGCTGGCGTAACACAAATCAAACTGCAAGATCTTTAAGCCAAAATCAGTAAACATTAAATCCTAATCACATGAAAAGCAAGGTTATTCACGGCGCACTATTTGGTTTAGCGGTTGGCGATGCGCTGGGTGTTCCTGTTGAGTTTAAATCAAGAGCGTATTTAAAACAACATTCGGTTAAAAAGATGGAAGGTTTCGGTACACATCACCAGCCGGAAGGTACCTGGAGTGATGATAGTTCACTTACTTTTTGTCTGGCAGAAAGCCTTTGCAATGGCTATGATCTGCAAGATGTCGCTCAAAAGTTTTTGAAATGGTATCATGCCGATTGCTGGACACCGTATGGTGAAGTATTTGATATTGGCATTGCAACCAGTAAAGCCATCAGTGAAATTGCCAAAGGAACCGATCCGGTTTTATGTGGCGGTAATCGCGAAGCAGATAATGGAAATGGTTCTTTAATGCGGATTTTACCAATGGTGTTTTATCTCCGCGCTGAAGCTGATTTTCAAACGATCTATGAGCGGGTTAAAGAAGTGTCTGCTATTACCCATGCACATTTTCGATCTGTATTTGCCTGCTTTATTTATGTAGTTTATGGCCTGGAATTATCAAAAGTCTGTGATAAAAAAGTGGCCTACCAAAATATGCAGGCAGCAGTTAAGCGGTTTATTGCAGAAAATACTTTTGAACCTGAAGAAACTGATCTTTTTAAACGAGTTTTAGAAACTGATCTATCAACAGTTGCTGAAGCCGAAATTTTTTCATCTGGTTATGTGTTGCATAGCCTGGAAGCAAGCTTCTGGTGTATTCTTACCACTGAATCTTACGAGAATGCAGTGCTAAGGGCTGTCAACCTCGGCGAAGATACAGACACCACTGCTGCAATAACTGGCGGGTTAGCTGGTTTAATGTATGGCTTTGAAGCTATTCCAAAAGAATGGATAAATGTATTGGTAAAGCGGATAGAAATTGAAAATCTTTGCAACGAAATGGAAATGAAACTCATGAAGAAACAGAAATATACGATTTCTGACATAAAAGAAACTGATGAATTCTTTTTCTTTTGGGAGCATCAGGCGACAGATGGTGTGCTCACAAAATCTTGTTTAACTCAATGGTGGGATGCCCCTTTTGTAGTCGATCACATTGAATACAAAACCGCTGAACACTGGATGATGAGCAAAAAAGCAGAATTGTTTAATGATCAGATTACGTTAGCTAAAATTTTAGCGGCTACTTCGCCGGAAGAAGTTAAAAACCTCGGGAGGCAGGTAAGTAATTACGACGATGCAATCTGGTCTGAAAAAAGATATGAAGTTGTAAGAGAAGGCAATTTTCATAAGTTTAGCCAGCATAAAGTGTTAGGAGATTATTTGATCAGTACAGGGAAGAAGATTTTGGCAGAGGCGAGTCCGGTAGATTTGATTTGGGGAATTGGCCTTGCAGAAGAAGATTCCGACGTGAAAAATTCCGGTAAGTGGAAAGGACTGAATTTGTTAGGCTTTGCATTGATGGAAGTTCGGGACCAAATAAACTTACCTAATCAATCCTTCTAAAACAGATAAGAACGTTTATTAAGCAGCTTAGCATTGCCGATATAAGAAAAAGGAAATATGAACAGAACATTGGTAATAGGAGATATTCATGGTGGTCTTAAAGCATTAATTCAATTGTTTGAACGTGCTGAAGTATCAGCAAATGATCAATTAATTTTTCTAGGTGACTATGTGGATGGATGGAGTGAATCTGCGCAGGTAATCGATTACCTCATTCAACTGGAGCAGATGCATTCCTGCATTTTTATCAAAGGAAATCATGATGCCTGGTGTATTGATTGGCTCTCAGCGGGGATTATCGATGAAGTTTGGTTTGCGCACGGCGGCAAGTCGACTATAGCAAGCTATCAAAAGCTACCAGATTCAGGAAAGCAGGCACATCTTGAGTTTTTTAGAACAATGAAAGACTACCATGTTGATGAGCAAAATAATCTTTTCATTCATGCCGGATTCTCTTCTATGCATGGTCCGGAAAAAGAACGTTATTCTTCCAATTATTCCTGGGACAGAACGCTTTGGGAAATGGCATTGACGGTAGATGCCGAAATCGAAAAAGAATCGCCACGTTATCCAAAGCGATTGCTCCTTTATCGTGAAATATATATCGGCCACACGCCAACTCTATATTACGGAGTTGATGTGCCTATGCAAGGCAGCAACGTTTGGAATATTGATACCGGTGCTGCTTTTACAGGAAAACTCAGTTCCCTCGATCTTCAGACGAAGAAATTCTGGCAAAGTGATGCATTGCCTAGTCTTTATCCAAATGAAAGCGGACGAAATAAAAATTAACCCATTAAACAGAAACCATAAATATAAAATATCATGAACCCATTATTATTAACAGACGGATACAAAGTAGATCACCGCAGGCAATACCCTGACGACACTACACTGGTTTATTCAAACTGGACACCAAGAAAAAGCAGGCTGGATCAGGTAAGCCACGTTGTTCTTTTTGGTTTACAGTATTTTATCAAGAAATATATCATCGAAGATTTTAATCAAAATTTCTTTAAACAGCCTAAAGAAGAAATTTTAAAAAAATATTCCAGAAGGATTAACAATTATCTTGGTGAAAACTTAGTTGGAACACAGCACATAGCCGATTTGCACGATCTGGGTTACATCCCAATGGTTTTTAAATCACTGCCAGAAGGTGCTGAGGTGCCACTTCGGGTACCAATGTTTACCATGTACAACACTTTGCCGGAATTCTTTTGGCTTACCAATTATTTTGAAACCTTGTTATCGGCCGTGGTTTGGTTGCCTTGTAACTCTGCCACTATTGCCAAACAATATCGGGCAATTATGGATAAATATGCTGCGGAGACATCATCAGTGCCGGAATTTGTAGATTGGCAGGGACACGATTTCTCGATGCGCGGAATGGGCGGAATCGAAGCTGCAGTAACTTCAGCCGCTGGTCACTTATTAAGCTTTACCGGAACGGATACCATTCCAGCGATCGATTTCTTAGAAGAATATTACAATGCGAATTCAGATCAGGAGTTAATTGGCGGGTCTGTGGCAGCAACAGAACACTCTGTAATGTGTATGGGCACCAACACAGGTGAGTTGGAAACCTTCAAAAGGTTAATTTTAGAAGTTTATCCTAAAGGCATTGTTTCTATCGTATCAGATACCTGGGATTTATGGAAAGTGCTCACCGTTTACCTGCCAGCCTTGAAAGATGATATTGTGGCAAGGGAAGGCAAGGTGGTGATCAGGCCAGATTCCGGAGATCCTGTAGATATCATCTGTGGCAATCCAAATGGTAAAGATGAAAATGAGAAAAAAGGCGTAATTGAACTGCTTTGGGATGTTTTCGGCGGAAAGACCAATGATAAAGGTTACAAAGAACTGGTTCCGCAAATTGGCGCTATTTACGGTGATAGCATTACAACCGAACGTGCCACTCAAATTTGTGAACAATTAAAGGCGAAAGGTTTTGCCTCTACCAATGTGGTTTTTGGCATCGGTTCGTTCACTTATCAATACAACACCCGCGATACCTTTGGCTTTGCCATGAAAGCCACTTATGGCGAAGTAGCTGGCGTTGGACGGGAGATTTTTAAAGATCCGATTACAGATGATGGTACTAAGAAATCTGCGAAAGGTTTATTGCAAATTTTTAAAAATGCAGCAGGCGCATATGAGTTAAAAGATCAGTGTAGCTGGGAAGAAGAAGCTCAGGGCGAATTGAAAGAAGTTTTTAGAGACGGGAACTTATTGATCGATTATTCTCTCGCTGAAATTAGAGAAAGGCTAAAGAATAGTTAACTTCGCCAAGTTTTTAACCAACCAGCAAAAATGCTGGTTGGTTATGGAATGAAAGATACGTTAAAAAATGCAAGAGAATCCAACCTTTAATCATCAGGCTGATATTGTAAATAGTGCCGTGAGGTTTATTAGCTCCTGGTTTAAGCAATCCAAATCGATTACAGCCGAACTCAGCGACTTTTTTATCTTGCCAGGCGGTAAGGTGATCGGAAAGGACGTAATCATCGCCAGGTTAAAGGGAATCTTTGGACAAGCGGACGAATACGTGGGCGGGAGATACGACATTATTGATGTGCATTTCGAGTTATTAAGTGAGGGCAAAGGAATGGGCTTTGTGGAAGGGGTTGTTGGCTTTCGGGCGATGCTGAAAAAGCAGTCGAAAATAGTTAGCGGTCCTTTCAAATTGTATTTTGCGCTTCAAGATGGTCAGTGGAAAGTGGTAAATATCGAGTTTCCAGGGTTTGCTTACTAACATTGAATAGCTTGAGGTAACATTGATAAAATAAATAAGGAATTCTACCCCCACTTCCATAATTTTTCTATCTTTGGTTTTTAATGAATTTCCTTTATCCGGGCTTTCTTTTCGCACTATTATCGGTTGCAATTCCGGTCATCATTCATTTATTCAATTTTCGAAAATTTAAAAAG
>Ga0308159_1001736_pt1 | contig 28887 bp, 26 predicted proteins | sample PhyCR1_FD_201040 | JGI IMG/M metagenome (GOLD analysis project Ga0308159, IMG submission 201040) | Phyllosphere microbial communities from UC Gill Tract Community Farm, Albany, California, United States - DLSLC.R1 | ecosystem: Host-associated > Plants > Phyllosphere > Unclassified | place: USA...
TGGAGGAAGGCATGCGAAACGTTTCGGAACGGGGCAGGAGCGCTTGAGGCCAACGATAGGGCGGCGGGCCTCCACGGTCCTGTCGGACGCCGCCCACGCGGCGCTACGGAAACGCACCCGAAGTGGAGCGGAGCGCCATGCGGGCCACGGCCGGGCAGGGGCGGGGGTACAGTGCGCGGGCGCAGTTCCCTTTCCGCATTCCCCCTCCTTTCCCTCTCCTCCCAGACATGTCCCACCTCATCGTGCACGGCGGCACGCCGCTCCGCGGGCGCATCAGCCCCTCCGCCAACAAGAACGCCGTGCTGCCGGTGCTGTGCGCCACGCTGCTCACGCGGGCGCCGCTGCGCCTGGTGGGCGTGCCCGACATCACCGACGTGCGCAAGATCCTCGACATCTTCCGCACCCTCGGCAGCCGGGTGCAGTGGGACCCGGCGGACGGCCTGCTGGAGCTGCACCACGAGCACACCGTGTTCGACGCGGCGTCGCACCGCCTGCCGGAGGAGATGCGCTCGTCGATCATGCTGGTGCCGCCGCTGCTCGCGCGCTTCGGCATCGCACGGCTGGAGGACAACGTGAAGGGCTGCACGCTGGGTGTGCGCGAGATCGATCCGCACGTGGACGTGTTCCGCCGCTTCGGCGCCACCGTGGAGCGCGCCGAGGGGACGCTGCTCGTGCGCCGGGCCGGCATGCTGGAGCCGACCGACCACTGGCTCGACTACGCCTCCGTCACCACCACGGAGAACTTCGTGCTGTGCGCGGCCGGCGCGCCGGGACGCTCCACGCTCACCAATGCGGCGTCGGAGCCGCACGTGCAGGAGTTCTGCCGCTTCATGGCGATGCTGGGCGTGCGCATCGAGGGCATCGGCACCTCGCGCCTCACGGTACACGGCGGATCGGAGCTGGGTGGCGGCGAGTTCCGCTTCGACGAGGATTTCCACGAGATCACCACCTTCCTGGCGCTGGGCGCGATCACGGGCGGCGACGTGGCGGTGCGCAACAGCGCGCCGGAGAACTTCCCGCTCATCGACCGCACGTTCGCGAAGTTCGGCGTCGAGGTCGTGCACGAAGGCGGCTGGTCCACCACGCGCCGCGCCGGGCCGCTGGCAGTGCAGCCGCCCTTCACGCCCAACACGCTCACCAAGGTGGAGGCGGCCCCGTGGCCGTACTTCCCGGTGGATCTGCTGCCGATCTTCATCGCCCTGGGCGTGCGCGCGCAGGGCAACGCGATGTTCTGGAACAAGGTGTACGACGGCGCGCTGGGCTGGACGGGCGAGCTGTCGAAGTTCGGCGCGCACGTGTTCTCGTCCGATCCGCACCGCATCGTGACCTTCGGCGGCCAGGCGCTCACGCCCGCGGTGGTCGAGAGCCCCTACATCATCCGCGTGGCGATCGCGCTCTTCATGGTGGCGGCCAGCATTCCCGGCCGCTCGGAGATCTGCCACGCCGGGCCGATCCGGCGGGCCCATCCGCGGTTCGTGGAGAACCTGCGCAGCCTGGGGGCGCAGGTCGAGTGGAAGGATTAGCGGGCCGGGTTGCGGCGGGTGGATGTGCGCATCGACCCGCGCGTAAAACGGGGCGTGGCGCTGAATGCGACTCCTGGGTCTCTCGATGTCTGATTGAAAAGCGCATTACTTGTGAAAAAGTAGTGCGTTTATTAAACTCTGCCCGCATGAGCCAAGCCGAACACATTCTTGAGCTGGCCCGGCACCGGCATGTGCTGCGGGCAGCGGATGTGCGTGAGCGCGGCTGGTCGCCGCAGTGGCTGATACGGCTGCACCAGTCGGGCAAGCTGCAGCGCATCGCCCGCGGCCTGTACGGGCTGCCCGATGCCGAAGTCACCGAACACCAGACGCTGATTGAAGTCTGCCAGCGCGTGCCCAGGGGCGTGCTGTGCCTGCTGAGCGCGCTGCAATTCCATGGGATCGGCACGCAGATGCCGCATGACGTATGGATCGCGCTGCCTGCCGGCAGCCAGGCCCCGGCGGCGGGCTACCCCACCCTGCGCATCGTGCGCCTGCGCGGCACGGCCTACAGCGACGGCATCCAGACCGTGGTCGACCACGGCGCCCCCATCCGCGTGTACTGCGCCGCCAAGACCGTGACCGACTGCTTCAAGTTCCGCCACAAGATCGGCCTCGACGTGGCGCTGGAGGCGCTGAAAGACGCTTGGCGCAGCCGCAAGGTCACCATGGCCGAGCTGAGGCGCTTCGCCCGGATCAATCGGGTCGAACGTGTCATGCAGCCCTATCTGGAGGCCATAGCGCAATGAGCGGCAACCGCTCTGCGTCGGTCCTGGCCCGGCTGCTCGCCCTCGCCAAGCAGCGGGGCGACGACTACAGCCTGCTGCTCAACCGCTTCGGCATGGAGCGCCTGCTGGCCCGCGTCGGCATCTCACCGCATGCCGACCGGTTCCTGCTCAAGGGCGCACTGCTCTTCGCACTCTGGTACGACACCCCGCACCGGCCCACCAGGGATGCCGACTTGCTCGGCTTCGGACCGGACGATGCCGCGAACCTGATCGCCACCTTCCGCGAAATCGCTGCCATGGACCTGGGCGATGGCATCGTGTTCGACCTCGACTCGGTGAAGGCTGGCCCCATCCGCGAGGACAACACCTATGGCGGCACGCGCATCACGCTGGCGGCACGCATCGGCTCCGCACGCTGCGCGCTGCAGATCGACGTGGGCTTCGGGGATGCCGTGACGCCGGGGCCCCAAACGGCGGTCTACCCGACCTTGCTGGGCGATTTCCCATCTCCCACGCTGCGCGTTTACCCCGTCTACACGGTGATCGCCGAGAAGTACCAAGCCATGGTGATGCTGGGGCAGGCCAACAGCCGGTTGAAGGACTTCTTCGACCTGGCCGTGATCGCTCGGCGCACGGCGCTGGACGGTGCCACGCTGGCGCCGCCATCGCCGCCACTTTTGGCCGGCGCCAGACCGCTCTGCCCACCGAGCGGCCCCTGGCACTGACCAGGCAGTTCAGCGAAGATGCTGCCAAGCTGCGCCAGTGGCAAGCCTTCCTGAACAGAAACCGCATCGAAGCCGCAAGCCTGGGGGATACCGTGGCGTTGCTGGATGACCTGCTGTGGCCACCGACACAGGTCGCTGCCGCTGGCAGTCAGGCAACGGCTACTTGGTGCCCCGAGGCCTTGCGCTGGGTTTGAAAGCCCGGCAATGGGCCTGCCCAAGCCACTCATCCGCCCCGGAGCTTCTCTTGCAGCGCTACCGCGCAAGCAGATCGTAGGCCGCGCGCACGCGCTGCACGTCGCGGCCCCAGCGGCGGTCTTCGGGCAGGCGGCGCAGCCAGGCGAGGCGGCGGAGCGTGGCGTCCATCACCTGGCGGACATCCTCGCCGTGCGCGGCGATCCAGGCGGCGGTGTCCGTCCGGGCCGCGGGCAGGGCGCCTGCGGCGCGCAGGTAGAGCGCGGTGGAGTGGGCGTAGCAGAGCAGGTCGCGCACCTGGCAGACGGGCAGCGGCAGGGTGGCGGCGGGGTCGTCCTCGAAGTCCAGGTAGCCGACCACGCCGTCCGGGCAGCGCACGAGGTTGCGCGCGAAGGCCTGGCTCAGGCAGGTGCCGCGGGCATGCACTTCGCCGATGGCCGCGAGGCCCTGGCGCCAGAGCGCGAGCACGGGGCCGGCGCCCTCGGGCAGGCGGTGTTCGATCTCGTTGCCCAGCGAATGCGTGTCCACGCCCGGGCGGCCCAGGTCGAGCGTGAGCAGGCCCTGGCCGCTCGCCGCCAGCACTTCGGGCACGCGCAGGCCCAGCGCATGCAGGCTGCGCAGCCGGCGCACTTCGGTGGCGATGGCCTCCGCCCCGCCCGGCGCGGGCACCGGGCGCAGCACGGGCAGGCCCAGCAGGCGGGCGAGCGCGGCCATGGCGCGGTAGCGGCCGGCGCCGCGCACGGGGGCGGCGCGCTTGAGCCATACGCGTGTGCCGTCCACGATGTGGCTCTCCACGGCATGGGTCTGCAGGGGCAGCCGCTCGCGCAGCACGGCATCCCAGTCGACGGAGGCGTGCGGCGCGGTGGGGCCGGAGGCCTGCGGGGACAGCGGGCCCGAAGGGCCGGCAGGGCCGGACGGCCCGGGAAAAGACGGGGTGGCGGACATGGAATGGAGCGCTCGGAAAGGGGGCGGCAGGGCGCGCGGCTACACTCGCCGCCTTGGAATGCACGGCCGGGCTCGCGCACGGCCGCTGCGGCGGCATCATAGAGCGTGCCTTTTCCGTCGGGCTGCGCCGCCTGCCCGCGGGCCCGCGCCGGCCGCTGCATGCCGCTGCATACCGCTGCATACCGCTTCCCCTGAAGCCCCCCATTTTTCGCCCCATCCGAACCCCATACCGCCCGCGCGCCCCGCGCCAGGAGCTTCCCATGACCGATCCCCACGCCCCCACGCCCTCCGCCGAGGCGCCCGGCACCGAGCCGGCGCTCAGCAACGACGACCTCGATGAACTGGACGCGCTGCTCGACGACCTGCGCTCGCGCGCAGAGGAAATCCCCCAGTGGGAGTTCTGCGACGGCTTCCTGACGGCGCTCGTCTGCACGCGCCGCCCCATCGCACCGGCCGAATACCTGCCCATGCTGCTGGACGACGGCGGCCCGATGGAGCTTTCCGCCGACGGCGATGCGCTGCCGCGCCTGCCGGCCTTCCAGGACGACGCGCAGCAGGCGCGCTTCGTCGAACTGTGGACGCGCCGCTGGAACGAAGTGGCCCGCCAGCTCGACGAGCAGGTCGAGACGCTGGAAGACGACCGCGCCTTCCAGCCCGAAGTGATGGACATGCGCGGCGCCATCGCCTGCCTGCCCGAGGAAGAACGCGCCGAGATGGAGGGGCAGGACATTCCCTCGTTCGGGCAGGTCTGGGCGCTCGGCTTCATGTTCGCCGTGGAGAACTGGCCCGAGGAATGGGCCGCGCCGCGCGACAAGGAGGCCGCGCAGTGGCTGGACGGCGCGCTCGACCACATCGTCGCGCTGACGGAGGACGACACCGGCCGCGCCGAGCACAACATGTACGCCGAGGACGGCCCGCCCAGCGTGAGCGAGGACCGGCTGGAGGTGTTCGGCGAGGCGGTCTGGGCCACCTACGACCTGCGCCAGCTCTGGAAGAGCATGGGCCCGCGCGTCGAATCCGTGCGCCGCGAGGACACGCCGGGTCGCAACGACCCGTGCAACTGCGGCAGCGGCAAGAAATACAAGAAGTGCTGCGGAAATTGAGCACAACCCCCTGAGGCGCTGCGCGCCTTCCCCCTTCTCTCGCATCGCGATGCGATGCGGGAAGGGGGACGCCACCGGCGCGGCGGGGCGGCCCTTGCGCGGTGGCCGCTGGCGGGGCCGCGCTCACCGGCATCGCTTTGGATTGACATGACCTTTTCTTTTCTGGCCCGCTTGCGTGCCGAATGGGCGCCCAGCATTCCGCGTGAGCTGCTCGCGGGGGCCGTCGCCACGTTCGCGCTCATCCCGGAGGTGATCGCGTTCTCGTTCGTGGCGGGCGTCGATCCGTCGGTGGGGCTGTTCGCCTCGTTCATCATCAGCCTGGTGATCGCCTTCGCGGGCGGCCGGCCGGCGATGGTGTCGGCGGCGGCCGGCTCGGTGGCGCTGGTGGCCGCGCCGCTCGTGCAGTCGCACGGCCTGGGCTACCTGTTCGCGGCCGGGCTGCTGGCCGGCGCGGTGCAGGTGGCCTTCGGGCTGCTGCGCATGGGCGTGCTCGTGCGGTTCGTGTCCAGCTCGGTGCGCACGGGGTTCGTGAACGCGCTGGCGGTGCTGATCTTCTCGGCCCAGCTGCCGCACCTGCGCGGCGCCGGCCCTGCCACCTGGGGCATGCTGGCGCTGGGGCTCGCGATCATCTACGGGCTGCCGCGCCTGGGTGCGTGGTGGGGCTGGCGCGCGCTCACCGCCATCCCGTCGCCGCTGGTCTGCGTGGTGGCGCTCACGGTGCTGGCCTCCGCGGCCGGCCTGCCGCTGCCCACCGTGGCCGATCTGGGCAGGCTTCCGGACGCGTTGCCCGCCTTCGCGCTGCCCGGCGTGCCGTTCACGCTGGAGACCGTGCGCATCATCGCGCTGCCGGCGCTCGCGATCGCCTTCGTGGGCCTGCTCGAATCCGTGCTCACGGCCGCGGTGGTGGACGAGATGACCGACACGCCCAGCGACAAGAACCGCGAATGCGCGGGCCTGGGGCTGGCGAACATCGCGGCCAGCCTGTTCGGCGGCATCGCGGGCTGCGGCATGATCGGCCAGGCCGTCGGCAACGTGAAATACGGCGGCCGCGGGCGGCTCTCGACGCTGTTCGCGGGCGTGTTCCTGCTCATCCTGATGGTGGCGCTCAAGGACTGGGTGTCGCGCGTGCCGGTGATCTCGCTGGTGGCGATCATGGTGATGGTGTCGGCTTCCACCTTCGACTGGGGCTCGCTGCGCACGCTGGTGCGCCATCCGCGCATGTCGAGCGCGGTGATGCTGGCGACCGTGGCCGTGACGCTCGCCACCCACAACCTCGCGGCCGGGGTGGCCGTGGGCGTGCTGCTGAGCGGCGTGTTCTTCGCCTTCAAGGTGGCCCGCCTGCTCGACGTGCGCGCCGAGGACGACGCGGCCACGGGCCTGCGCACCTGGCGTGTCGCGGGCCAGGTGTTCTTCGCCTCGGCCGATGCCTTCATCGACGCCTTCGACATCCTCGCCGCGGAAGGCCGGCCGGTGCGCATCGACGTCTCGCGCGCCCACTTCTGGGACGTGACGGCGGTGGCCGCGCTGGAGAAGGTGGTGCAGCGGCTGCGCCACCACGGCTGCAGCGTGGAGGTGGTGGGAATGAACCAGGCGAGCGCCGGGCTGGTGGAGCGGGTCGCGGAGCGCTGACTCAGGCGAGCAGCTCGGCGAGACGTACCAGCGCATGCCCCTGCGCGCCCGCCCGCACGGCCGCGCGGTCTCCCGCGAAGCGCACGACCTCGCTGTGCGTCGCGCCGGCCACGTGCCAGCCGAACCAGACGGTGCCCACGGGTTTTTCCGCGCTGCCGCCCGAGGGGCCGGCCACCCCGGTCACCGCGAGTGCGACCTGCACCCGGGCATGCCGTGCGGCCCCTTCCGCCATCGCGCGTGCCACGGGTTCGCTGACGGCGCCATGGGCCTCGATGAGCGCCGCGGGCACGCCCAGCAGCTCCGTCTTGGCGGCATTGGAATAAGTGACGAAGCCGCGCTCGAACCACTGGCTCGAACCGGCGAGATCGGTGCAGGCGGCCGCGATCAGGCCGCCGGTGCAGCTCTCGGCGGTGGCCATCATCCAGCCGCGCGCGCGCAGGGCATGCACGATCGCCCCGAGGGCGGACGGCGCCGCGGGGCCGCCGCCGCTCACCACAGCACCCTCCAGAGCGCGATCACGAACAGTGTGCAGAACGCCGCCACGAAATCGTCGAAGAGGATGCCCCAGCCGCCGCGCCAGCCGAAGCCCTTGAAGAGGCTGTCGGCCCAGGCGACCGGGCCGGGCTTGACCGCGTCGAAGAAGCGGAACAGCGCGAAGGCCGCGCACTGCCCCCAGAAGCCCATGGGCATGGCGAGCCAGAGCACGCACCAGAAGGCCACGATCTCGTCCCAGACGATGCAGCCGGGGTCGGCCACGCCGAGGCGGCGCGCGGTGGTGGTGCAGGCCCACCAGCCCACCAGAGTGCCGCCCAGGATCAGGAGGCCGATCTGCATCGGCGCGAGCCACTGCTGCAGCAGCAGGTAGGCGAGCCAGGCCCAGGCGGTGCCCACGGTGCCGGGCGCCCGCGGCGAGAGGCCCGAGCCGAAGCCCAGGGCGATCCAGTGCGCCGGGTGGGCGCGCAGGAAGGCGGCGGTGGCGATCGGCGGGCGGCGGCCCGGCTTTCCAGCGGCGGGAAGCGGAGAGAGGGGCGGCAGGGCGTTCATGGCGTGTTCTCGTCCAGCATGACGTCCTTGTCGTGGCGCACCGTGTGCTCGGCGGTGAAGCGCGCCTCGGCGCCCGGCGCCAGGGTCTGCTGCCAGGCGATCGTGCCGGGGCGGCCTTCCCAGGCGGAGGTGAGCGGTGCGGGTGCATAGCGCGATTCGACCTCGATCTTCGCGTTGCGCGAGACCGGCGCCGCGTCGATCACCTGCAGCGTGACCGGCGCGGTGTGGCGGTTCTCGATGCGGTAGGCGAGCGCGGTGTGGCGTTCCACGCGCGAGCCCGTGAAGCCGGCGCTGCCGGTGGTCTGCTGCGGCGCCTCGGCCTGCACGCGCACGAGGTCGTCGGGGCCGAACGAAAGCGGGACGGCGCGGGCTGCCTGCGCGTCGGCGCCCGCCGTCGCCGTGGTCATGGGCGCCGCCGCAGCGAAGTCCAGCCGGCCCTCGCCCACGAAGGCGCCGTCGCGGTACAGGCCCACGGACCCGGCGGGCCAGGAGCCCGCGGGCGGCGCGATCTCGGCCACGAGGTAGGCGGCCGGCTGGCGCGCGGGCACGGTGCGCGTGACGAGGCGGGCGGTGGCGGCATGCGTGCCCAGCAGCAGCGTGGTGCGCTGGCCGCTCGCGGGCACGGTGAGGCGCTGCGGCACCTCGAAGCGCGTCGCATAGCTGCCGGCCAGGGCGGTCACGTCAAAGTCGGGCAGGGGGGCTTCCGCCAGGTCGGCCGGGGCCGGAGCCGGGGCCACGGGCGCCGCCGCTGACCTCGCCACTATTCCCATCATGGTGACGGAGGAAGGCCTGCGTTCGGGCTGCGGCTCCGGCGGGGCCGCTACGTCCACCGTCCAGGTGCCGGGACGCGGCCCCTGCGTGGCGCGCGCGGGCGCCTGGGTGGTGAGCACGAGCCGCACGTCGTTCCAGTCCTCGCCGCTGCGCTGGGCCACCACGGCCAGCCGCTCCAGCACCACGGCGCCCGTGGCGGTATCGAGCCGCGCGCGGTAGGCAGGCTGCCAGCCGGGGCCGCGCACCTGGTAGGACAGGCGCAGCCCGGCCTCGCGGTCGGTGGCGAGGTTCACGGCTACCGACACCACTTTTCCGCGGGTGCCGCCCGCTGCACGGTCGCGCTCGGCACGCAGGGGCTTCAGTTCGCGCTCCAGTGCTTCCTGGCGGCGCTGCAGCGGCGGCAGGCGCACCAGGGTGTCGGCCGAGGTCTTGCGCAGCGCTTCGGCCGTGGCGGGTATCTGCGCAGCCGGCGTGGACAGGGGGGCGGCCGCTGCGGCGCCGGCAGCCGATGGCCGGCCGTCGCTGCCGCCGGCCACGTGGTCCAGGTACCGGTCCACGCGCCGTAGCGCGGTGATGTCCGCCTGCACGTCGGCGATGCGGTCTTCGAGCGCGCGGATGCGGTCGTCCAGCGGGCTCGCGCAGCCCGCGGCCACGTCGCGGTCTTCGGTGGTGACCTTGAACTCGCCGACGCGCACGCCGGCATCGGCGCTGATCTGCAGGCTGTCCGGATCGAGGCTGGCCGGCAGGCAGGCGAAGGTGGCACTGCGCGCGCCCGCGGGAAGGCGGGCGCTGCGTTCGATGGTGGCGATGCCCGGCGCCACGGTCACCTGGGTGATGCGCGATGCCGTCGCGGCGGAGCGCTCCTGCGCATGGGAAGCGGGTATCGCCGCGATGGCCGCGCAGGCCAGCAGGGCGGCCAGCAGGGGGCGTGCTCCCAGGGCGCGCTCTCCGGAGGCGGCAGGGCCCGGGGGCTCGGCCAGGGCGCCGCTGCATCGTGTGAAGACGGCCGGACGGGCCGTGCCGGGCAGGAAGGCGAAGGGCATGGCGGCTCCTGGTTCCTCAAAAGGGGGATGGGAATGGGGATGGGCATGCTAGCAGCGCGGCCGCCGCACCCGGGCGGCGGGCGCCGTCAGCGGAAATGGTCGAAGGCGAGGTACTGCGCGTCCAGCAGCCCGCCCTGGTCATCCCGCAGGCGCAGTCCCGGTTCGGCCTCGATGGCGCCGATGCGCGTGACCCGCGTGCCGGTCTGCCGCGCGGCGGTTTCGACCTCCGCGCGGCGCCCGGGCGCCGCGGTGAACAGCAGTTCGTAGTCGTCGCCCCCCGCGAGGACGCAGCGCAGCAGGTTCTCGCGGCCGTAGGGCAGCTGATCGGGCACGGGCCCGCCCGCGCAGGCCGCCATGAGCTGCGGGGCGAGCGTGGTGTCGATGTGCGCGCCCACGCCCGAGGCCTGCAGGATGTGGCCCAGGTCGCCCACGAGCCCGTCGCTCACGTCGATGGCGCTGCTGGCCACGCCGCGCAGCGCCTGGCCGAGCGCCACCCGCGGCGTGGGCCGCTCCAGCCGCTCGCGCGCCTGCGCCAGCACCTGCGGCGGCAGCTGCACGGGCATTTCGCCCAGCAGCGCGTCGAGCGCGAGCCGCGCATCGCCCAGGTGGCCGCTCACCCAGAGGTCGTCTCCCGGCCGCGCGCCGCTGCGCAGCAGCGCCTGGCCGGCCGGCACTTCGCCGAACACGGTGATGCAGATGTTGAGCGGCCCCTGGGTGGTGTCGCCACCCACCAGTTCGCAGCCGTGTGCGTCGGCCAGCGCCAGCAGCCCGTCCGAGAAGCCCTGCAGCCAGGCCTCGTCGGCCCGCGGCAGCGACAAAGCGAGCGTGAACGCCAGCGGCCGGGCACCGCAGGCGGCGAGGTCCGAGAGGTTCACGGCCAGCGCCTTGTGGCCCAGGTGGGCGGGGTAGACGTCGGGAAAGAAATGCCGGCCCTCCACCAGCATGTCGCTGGAGACGGCCAGGTGCATGCCGGCGGCGGGCGCGAGCAGTGCGCAGTCGTCGCCCACGCCGAGCACGGCGCGGCGCACGGGGCGGCGGAAGTAGCGTGCGATCAGGTCGAATTCACCCATGCGCCGAGCATACGCGCAGCCGTGGCCGCGGCGCGCTTCGCAATCCCGCAAGGCGTTTCCGCCAGGATGCCTTCCCGGCCTGCCGGCGGGCAATGCTGCGGTTCTCAGCCCCTCCCTGCGGTCCCGTCCATGAAAATCCATCTGCATGCGCTTCGGCCGTCCGGTACCGTGCCTGAACGTCCTGGACCGTCCCATCCTCCGGAGGCCGCACGTCCGGCGCGGCCGGCGTCGGCGGGGTGGCCGCTGGGCCTGGCGTCCCTGCGCGAGGCCCACCTCCGCGCCGGACACGTCCCGGAGCCGGAAAGCCACTCCGAACTCACGTCCCTGGCGATCATCGATGCGCAAGAGGTCGGCTCGTATTGCGTGGCCGCAGCCAAGTACTTCACCGATCCTCTGCACGGCGTGGCGGAGAAAGCGGGCGAGTTCGCCACGGAAGGGCTGCATGGCGATGGCGCCGGCTCCGCCGGAGGCGGCGGCCCCACGGAGGGCGCGCAGGGCCACGGCGCTGCCGCCGAAGCCGCGGAGCACCACGGCCGGATGCATGCCTTCGCCGAGGAAGGCACGCCTGGCGGTGTCGGCGATCTCGCCGCCACCCTGGCGCTCGGAGGCACCATGCTGCCGCTGTCGGCCGTGGCCATCCATGCCGGTTGCCGCGAACTGCGCGAGGTCGCCGAGCAGCGCAGGGAGCTGCGCGCGCAGAAAGAAGGGCTGCTGCAGCAACGCGAAGTGCTCGCTCCTTTTCTCGAGCGGGGCCGGATGCCTTCGGCGGGCCATGCCCGATCGCATGCGATCGGCCAGGCCATCGACGACCTGGCCTACCAGCAGCACCTCAACCGCCACGACGGCCGCGTGGCCGCGGCGACCCTCACGTCGGCCGGTCTCGTCTTCGCGAAGACGGCGGTGGAAACCTCGGTGCACACGGGGCTGGCGATCGGCGCCGGCAGCGCGAATGCCGCTGGCCTGGTCGCGCACAGCGCGGCAGCCGCGGGCGCGGCCTCTGCGGTCGGCATCGCCGGGGGCTATGTCCTGGGGCCGGCCGCGAGCGTCATGGCGTCGGTGGTGGGCGGGGTGTTCCTGCACCAGTCGCATGTCGAGAAAAAGCGTTTCCGCGCCGACTTTTCGCGGGTGAGCGATTTCCTCGCGGGCGTGGATGCGCGGCGCCTGGGAAGGGACGCGCAGCGCTACCACGACTTCCTGAAGACCAAGTTCGACCAGCGCAAGCGTTTCGTGAACGGCTTCAACAACTGGAACAAGGGCTTCGTCATCGGCGGCGTGACCTACACCGCCAGCACGGCCGCCAAAGTGGGCCTCGGCATTGCGGCGATCGCGGGCGCCAGCGTCGCCGGGCCGGTGGGCCTGGAGCTGCTGATCGGTGCGGGGCTGCTGGGCGCCCTGACGATGGGCGTGGGCTCCCACCAGTTCTTCCTGACGCACGGCAAGGTCCGGCGCTACCGGAACTACGAGCGCAGCGACGCCCCGGGCATCGACCGCGCCTTTCTCGCCATGGCCGACCTGTTGCGGGCGGCAGCGCCCCAGCGATTCCATTCGGCGCGCTCCGAGCTGTCTGCGGACTTCCACTCCGCGAGGTCGCAGTCCCTTTCCCGGCCAGAGGACGATTTCCACTCCGCCCGCTCGCACTTCGCGTTGGATCCGATGCCGGGTGGGGCCGCACTGTTCGCGGAGATGGACGAAGACTTCCATTCCGCCCGGTCCACCCTCGGGCCGGCGGCCTCCGGCGGCGCATGGCCGGCCATCGGGCGCGTGTCGGAAATCCAGCCCGTGGCCGAAGTGCCCGCGGTGGCCGAAGCGGCCGAAGCGGCCACCGCACCCGCAGGCGAGGCGGAGCCGGTCGGATTCCTGCTGCGCAGCGCACTCTACGCCGCCACCGATGGCCAGGAACGGGCCCTGGGCGGGTTCCTGCGGCAAGCGGCCGAACAGATGAACCGGCACTACCGCGACAAGGGCCGCTCCACCGACGAGGCGCCTCCCCCGGCTTCTTCCCGCAGGCATTCCAGGGGCCGCGAGGCCAAGGCCCTGTGGCGGGGCGGCGTGGCGTACGGCAAGTCCCTGCTGACGGGCCACAAGCCCAGCGAGGCCCGCCAGCAGGCCCGCCAGGCCTACACGGACCGCACGGACCGGCTCAATCGCACGGCATTCACCCAATGGCTCGACACCCCCGGCTCCGGTCAGGCGCAGCTGGACTACATGCGCAGCGTGGTCGAACTCCAGAAGGCCTACCTGGAGGCCAAACTGGCCGCGCGCCAGCCCCTGCAGGCCCTGGAGGATGCGCTGGCCCGCGCGGACGAAACCCCGGCGCCCGCCACGCCGGAGCGGCCCGCCGGCCGCCGCCGCCGCAAGGCCGCGAAGAAGGCCGGGCCGCCCATGACCCCGGCCCACCTCGCCGCGGAACTCCGCAAGGCCCGCGCCGACGACGAAGCGCGGCTCGCGCGGCTGACCGCATTGCACGCCAGCCTGGGCGGCAACGCGGCGTCCGGGCCCGGCGCTTCGCTGCGCCTGCAGTCGTTGCGGCAGGATTTCCTGCTGTGCGAAACCGGCACGGCCCATCCCGCGCAGGATACGGCCCGGGAATTCGCCCGCCATTGCCTGGAACATGCGCGCGAGCATGCCACCGCGGTGAGGGGCACCCTCCTGGCCACCGAAATGCAGGCCGCCCGCGTGCGCGAAAGGGCGGCCGCGTCGCAGGCCCACCCGGCCCCGTGAGTGCTGCGTCCTTCCCCACCTGGCGGGGACGGCGGGGTGGAAAGGCGCGGCCGGAGGGCCGCGCTCAGGCGGGCGTGCCGCGGAACCGCAGGGCCGCCTGCCGGCTCACCTCGCCCAGCAGCTGCTCGTCGCGCTGCCGGTCGCGCAGCCAGCGCGCGTCGTTCTGGCCGGCCGCGGCCTCGCTGCGCAGCAGGTGCAGCGCGCCCGAGGCGCCCGTCACCGCCGCGTGGCGCGCGATGTGGTCGATGGTCTGCAGGATGTGGTCGCGCAGCGGCATGTGTTCGCCCGTGGCCGGGTCCACATAGACCGCCTGCATGCCGAAGCGGCAGGCCTGGAAGCGGTTGTAGGTGTAGACGAGGTAGTCGTCCTCGGTGGGGATGAACGGCTGCTCGGCCAGGAACCAGGCGCCCAGCGCCTGCACGTAGCCCGAGAGCGCGGCGGCGCGCTCGATGGTGAGCGGGGTGTCGAAGACGCGGATCTCGATCGTGCCGAACTCCGGCTTGGGGCGGATGTCCCAGTAGAAATCCTTCATGCTCTTGACCACGCCGGTGCGCGTCATCTTGTCGAAGTACGCCTCGAAGTCGTTCCAGGTGAGCACCATCGGCGCGCGGCCGGAGAGCGGGAACGCGAACACCGAATTGAGGCGCGCCGAATCGAAGGCCGTGTCCTGCCCCTGCACGTAGGGACTGGAGGCCGACATCGCGATGAAGTGCGGGATGTAGCGCGACATGCGGTGCAGCATCAGAAGCGCCTCGTCGGCGCTGGGGCAGCCGATGTGCACGTGCTGGCCGAAGATCGTGAACTGCTTGGAGAGGTAGCCGTAGAGCTGCGACAGCTCCTGGAAGCGGGGCTTGTCGTAGATGCGGCGCTCGTGCCACTGCTGGAAGGGGTGCGTGCCCCCGCCGGCCACGGCGATGTTGAGCTTGTCCGCGCTGCGCACGAGCGCGTCGCGGATCTGCGTGAGCTGGCCCAGCACCTCGCTGCTCGAATGGCAGACGCCCGTCGAGATCTCGATCATGCTGTTGGTCATCTCGGGCACCACGCTGCCGGGCAGCGGGTGCTTCTCCATGAGGCGCAGCATGTCCTCGGCGTAGGGCGCGAGGTCGTAGTTGTGCGTGTTGACGAGCTGCAGCTCCAGCTCGACGCCGAGCGTCAGCGGCTCGGAATGGTGGAATGCTTCCAGGCTCATGGCTGCTGCTCCCGCTCTGCGTTGGCGGCGCGCGTGGCCGGCGCCCAGGGTTTCGAACTCTCTCCGGCGCGGTAGATGGCGACCGTGGCGATGACGGCGCCCAGCACTTCCATGAGCAGGATGGTGGGCAGCGCGATGCGGGCGATCAGCTGGCCGGTGGCGGCCGAGGCCACCACGAACTGCGAGGCGATCAGCAATGCGATGGAGGACATCGGCGTCATCGCGCAGCCCACCCAGAGGGCCTGGCGCCAGCTCGCGCCGCTGCCCACGTTGCCCAGGGCCACGCCCAGGGCCTTGGCGACGAGGCGCACCACGATCAGGGCCAGCACCACGCCCACCACCGGGCCGCTCCAGTCGGCCTGCGCCGCCACGGTGGAGACCAGCACGAACATCAGCATGGTGAGCAGCGAGGCCGCCGTGCCGAGCTGGCGCGGCCAGGCCCAGGGGCGCGGATTGAGCTGCTTGAGCAGCATGCCGGCGAGCAGCGCCGCCAGCGGGGCCGAGCCGCCCATGTGCGCCGCCACCGCCGTGCCGGCGGCGATCAGCGTGAGCAGCAGGAAGGTGGTGTTCTCGCTCGTCGGGCTCATGAAGCGCAGCGCCATGCGCAGCACCAGCGCGAGCACCGCGCCCACGATGATGGACACACCCAGCACCACCATCACGGGATAGACCGTGTCCATGACGCCCGCGGCCGGCCGGTTGATCAGCTCCGCCGTCGCGCTGCCCAGCGTGAGCGCATAGAGGGTGGAGAGCGTGGCCAGCACGATGGCGCGGTCGGTCACCGGCCCGGCCGCGCGGGTGTCGGCCACCACGCGCGTCAGCACGGCCGGCGAGGCGGCCAGGGCCACGAGCGCCAGCGGCCCGGCGGCGCGCGGCGGCACGTCCAGCCACAGCATCGCGTAGTACACCGCGAAATAGGTGAGGGCCGATTCCATGATGCTTTGCGCGAGCACCATCGGGTTGTGGCGGAACCAACGCAGTGGAATGCGGCCGCCGGCCTCGAACAGCACGATCGCGATGCCGAGCTCGAGCAGGAAGAGGCTGATGCCCTGCAGCGGCCAGACCGCGCCGCTGAAGCCCAGCAGGCCCGCGAAGGTGCCCACGAGCGTGTAGCCCACGACCTTCGGCAGGCCGATGTGGCGCTGGAACAGGTAGCCCGAGACCGCGGCCACCGCCAGCAGCAGCGACCACTGGACCGTGGGCAGCCCGGCCGATGGGCGCAGCCACTGCGCCCAGAAACCCATGATTTCATCCATTGTTGTAATCCTTCGCGTCGCGCGGGCGTTCGCCCGCACCCCGCCCGATCCGCGCGAAGGCCCGCGCGTCCCCCGGCCGGGGCCGACCGAATGTACCTGCTGATCCCGGGCCGCTCCTGTAGGACGGGCACTTCCCGCGAAGGGATATCAGCCGGCGCTCCGCGGCACGAAAAACTGCAGCGGCGCGCGGCGCAGGCGGGCCCGCAGCGCGGCGCCCAGGCGCGCCCGTTCCACGCGCGTGACGCTGTGCGCGCGCAGCGCCAGGCGGAAGGCGAGATAGAAGCTCACGGTCACGTTCAGCGCGCCGATGAACGGGATGGTCGCGGCGGCCCACCAGAAGGCGGGCTGGTGCAGCGCGGACATGCCGAGCGAGGTGAGCGCCGCGCCGAGCTGGCCGGTGGACAGCGTCACGTGCCGCACGTCCAGCCCCAGGCCGAAGAAGCCCGCGAACGCGGGCACCAGCCCGAGCATGAAGCCCAGCGACACGTTCGCGGCGAAGCCCGAGAGGTTGGTGCGCCAGAACACGGCCCAGCGGGCCGCGCGGTCCCGACCCAGCAGCGCCGTGATGCGGGGGTTGTACTGCAGCGCCGAGTCGAGCCGCTGCAGCACGAACCAGTTCTCGGCCCAGCCCGCGATGATGCTGGAGGCGAACAGCAGCACGCCGGTGAACGCCGCGTACAGCAGCGAGGGGCCGGCCAGCTGCAGCGAATCCAGCACGTGCCGCGCCTCCGCCCGGCTGATGGCCGGCACGCCCGTGGCCCAGGCGATGGCCAGCGTGAGCCCGGCCACGGCCGGGAAGACGACCAGCACGTTGCCCAGGATGGCGGCCACCTGCGAGCGCACGAGGTGCGTGACCTCGTCCACGAAGGACTCCACCGCCTCCGGCGTCTGCAGCTCCTTGAGCTTCGCGGCCATGGCCGGCGCGGTCATCGCGGGCTGCTTGGTGGCGACCGTGCAGTGCAGCAGCATGATCAGCACGAAGCTCACCGCATAGTTCACCCCGGCCCAGAAGCCGCCCCAGAACGAGGACAGCGCCAGCGCCACGATGCCGAACTTCATGAGCGTGGTGAACGCCATCACGAAGCCGCCGCCGGCCGCCTTGGCGACCATCGCGCGGTATTCCGCGCCGGTGCGGGTGATGTAGTGCTGGCCGGTCTCGGCACTGCGCTCGGCGACCTTCGCGGCCAGCAGCGACGAGTTGGAGGCGATCAGCGCGCGCAGGCTGCGCCGCTCGCGGCCCACGGTCACGAGCCGCGCCATGAGCCGTGCGGCGCTCGTGGCCGGCTCGGGGGAGAGCAGGCAGTCCAGCAGGTCGCGCACGCGCAGGATGCGCTCGCGCAGCTGCCGCAGCCGGAACACGAGCCCGACCGAGATGCCGTTGTCCTCGAAATGCGAATACACGGTGGCCGCGGCGGCGCGGCAGGCCTCCAGCCGCTCGCGCAGCCGCAGCACCGCCTCGTCGAGGCGGTCGGTGGTGCGCAGCTGGTGCAGCACCTCGACCCGCAGGCTCTCGACGTCGCGGATCAGGGCGTGGAACGGCTGCGCGTCGCGCGCGGATTCGCTCATGCGCAGGCGCAGCTCGGGCGCGAAGCCGGTCGAGAGGATCTGCCCCGCGCAGTAGGTGATGGCGTCCAGCAGCGACTGCTGCCAGCGCGTGGCGCCGCCGCCCTCCGTGGCCGGCACCAGCACGGCCAGCAGGCGCTCGAGCAGGGGCTCTTCGAGCGCGGCCAGCCAGAGCGCGTCGAAGGCGTCGGGCAGCGCCAGCATGAAGAGTTCGGAGGCGTCGATCGTCTCCGGACTGCCGGGCAGCAGCTTGTAGCGCAGCCGTTCGGCCACCTCGCTCGCGAGCGCCGTGCGCGGCGCGAACCCGAAATCGGCCAGCAGCGTGGTGATGTCCACCGTGCCCACCAGGGTGCCCCACCAGGCCTGCAGGCGGGCGCGGGCCTCGGCATCGCTCTCGGCCGCTTCGACGAAGCGCTGCACGCGGGAGACCGCGTCTTCGACCGAGCGGCGGTCGCCGCGGATCCAGGCGAGGCATTCGATGAGCCACAGGTGCCGCCGGGCGAGCGGCGCCGCCGGATCGAGGGCCGCGAGCAGGGTGCCGGGTTGCGGCGGCGGGATGCGCCGGCTCAATGCAGCACCCGGCCGGACAGGGGCGTGGCGCCGGGCGTGTTGCCGGAGAGGGCTTCGAGCACGAAGAGCGGCACGGGGCAGTCGAAGCGCTCGCCATCCTCCGCCACGCAGAAGTAGCTGCCGTGCATGCTGCCGCTGGGCGTGCGCAGCCGGCAGCCGCTGGTGTACTGGAAGGCCTCGCCCGGACGCAGCAGCGGCTGCTGGCCGACCACGCCCAGACCCTTGACCTCTTCGGTGTGGCCCCGCGCATCGCTGATCGTCCAGTGCCGTGCGATGAGCTGCGCGGGCACGTCGCCGGTGTTGGTCACGGTGATCGTGTAGGCGAAGCTGTAGACGCCGTCCTCGGGCGCGGACTGGTCGGGAAGGTATTCGGGCAGGACTTCGGCCTGGAACTGGTACTTCGGCATGGGCGCGATATTAGAGGGTTCGCGGCCGGACGGCTCGGCCGTTGCGTCGGCGCAGGGGCCGGCCCGTCGCAGGACGGTGGCTGCGGCGCTGCCGCTGCTGCGACAATCCGGGCATGACCCGCCAATTCCGCATCGCCCCCTCGATCCTGTCCGCCGATTTCGCCCGCCTGGGCGAGGAAGTGAAGAATGTCATCGCCTCCGGCGCCGACTGGGTTCACTTCGACGTGATGGACAACCACTACGTGCCCAACCTCACCTTCGGACCGATGGTGTGCCAGGCGCTCAAGCCCCATGCGGTCACGCAGGACGGCCGCCCCGTGCCGATCGACGTGCACCTGATGGTGCAGCCCGTGGACGCCCTGGCCGCGGCCTTCGCCGAGGCCGGCGCCGACTACATCAGCTTCCACCCGGATGCGTCCGCGCACGTGCACCGCAGCATCCAGGCCATCACCTCCAAGGGCATCAAGGCCGGGGTGGTGTTCAATCCGGCCTCGCCGATCGACGTGCTGGACTGGGTGATCGACGACATCGACCTGATCCTCGTGATGAGCGTGAACCCGGGGTTCGGCGGGCAGAGCTTCATCGATTCCGCCCTGCGCAAGGTGGAGATGCTTCGGCGGCGCATCGACGCCTGCGGCAAGGACATCCGCCTGGAGGTGGACGGCGGCATCAAGGTGGACAACATCCGCCGCGTGGCGGATGCGGGCGCCGACACGTTCGTGGCGGGCAGCGCGATCTTCGGCAAGCCCGACTACCGCGCCGTGATCGACGCGATGCGCGCGCAGCTCGCCTGAGCGCGCGCCGCACCCGGGCCGCAAGGGGGGCGGCCCGGCGTGCAGCCGCCAGCTTACTGCTGGGGCATCGGCTGGGGCGCGGGCTGCGTCATCGGCTGGGGCATGGGAGCCGGCGGAGCCATGGGCGCGCCCGGCTTCGGATGCGGATGGGGCTTGCCGTGCGGATGCGGCTTGCCATGGGGCGCCGGCATCGTCTGCGGCTGCATGCCGCCCTGGGGAGGCATGGCGTTGCCGCGGGGCGCGGGCATGGCGCCTGCGCCGGGCTGCGGGGGCACGGGCACCTGCGTGGTGGCTTCCATCAGGATGCCGCCGCCGGCCACGGAGCCGTCCTGCGTACCGGAGCGCACGCGCGCCATGCAGGCGTCGCGGTCCACCGGCGTCTTGAACACTTCGCAGCGCTGCAGGGCGTTGCGCTCATAGCCGTTCGCGGCCGTCTCCTGCGACGTGAGCTGGCCCGAACGGGCGGCCTGCAGCGCGGCGCCGGCTTCCTTCAGGCAGGTTTCCCGACCCTGGACCGGGTTGCCGGTCATGCAGGCCTGGCGGTCCTGCTGGTAGCGCTCACGGGCGGCGGCGTCCGCGGGGGCGGCCTGGGCGGCGGCACAGGCCGCGAGCAGACAGGCGGCGGACAGGATGCGGGGAGCGAGGGCGAAGCGATTGGGCATATCAGGAACCTCCAATGTGTCGGTGGTGCCATCCGCGGCGGGATGGCGGGGGTCACAGCTTTCGCGGCATGCGGCGAAAACGGTCGAGCCAGCGTAGCCGGTACGGTGCCCGGGCCGTGTCGGACGGGCCAGACAATCGCTGTGGCCGATGCCCCACGGCCTACACTCGGTCGCAGGGCCGGTGCGGCGCGGCGTGGGCTGCCGGCGCACGCCCGGCGGACAATCGATCTGGAATGTGAAGGATGGACATGGCGGACTCTTCCCCGGCGGCGCTGGTCGCGCACGCCGACGCGGCGATCGTGGACCTGGACGGCACCATGGTGGACACCCTGGGCGACTTCGCCGAGGCGCTGCGGCGCATGCTGGATGAATTGGGCCTGCCGGGCATCGCCGCGGCGGAGATCGAGCGCATGGTCGGCAAGGGCACGGAGCACCTGCTGCGCTCGGTGCTCGCGCACGTGCTGCAGCCCCTGGAGCCGGAGCGCCTGGCCGCGGCGGTGGAGTCGCACTATCCCGCGGCCTGGTCCGCGTACGAGCGGCACTACCTGGACATCAACGGCCGCCATTCGCGGGTGTATGCCGGCGTGGAAGAGGGCCTGCGGGCGCTGCGCGGCGCCGGGCTGCGGCTCGCCTGCGTCACCAACAAGCCAACGGCCTTCGCCGTGCCGCTGCTGCGGGCCAAGGGGCTGGACGGCTTTTTCGACCATGTCTTCGGCGGCGACGCCTTCGAGCGCAAGAAGCCCGATCCGCTGCCGCTGCGCAAGGCCTGCGAGGCGCTGGGCACGCAGCCCGCGCGCACGCTGGCGATCGGCGATTCCGTCAACGACGCGGCCGCGGCGCGCGCCGCGGGCTGCCCGGTGGTGCTGGTGACCTACGGCTACAACCATGGCCAGCCCGCCCGCGAGGTGCCGGCGGACGCGCACGTCGACAGTCTTGAGGAGCTCTGCCCGGCGGCCTGAGCGCAACGGCGGCGCGGGCCTGCTCCCGCCGGGCGCCAGCGGTCAGCCGGCGCGGCCCAGCAGGGCGTCCTTCAGTTTCCAGTCGGCGGGCCGCGGGCCCAGCCAGATGCCCATCAGTGCATCGAAAAAGCCGGCCTCGCGGAACGGTTCGCCCTGCGGCAGGCCCTTCACGGTGATGACCGTGCCGGTGCCCGGCAGCCAGTCGACGGTGATCTGGTCGCCCGGCGCGAGCCGGCGGGTCGCCGCGAACAGCTCGCCCATGCGCAGCACGGCGGGCACGATCTGCGAGAACGCCGCCTTGTCGAGGTTGTCTTCGATGCCGCGGGTGAACAGCGTGCCGAGTTCCGCCGAATCGATGGCGCGCAGCATCGTGATCGACAGCCGCTTGGGGCCCGGCAGCGCCGCCACGCCCTGGGGCGTGTCCGCCCGGGCGGGGAGGTAGAGGCCCGCGGCGTAGACCTGGAAGACCGCCTTGTAGCGCACGCCCGCGCCGTTGAGCACCAGGTCCGAGCCCGCGAGCGCGGCCCGGGGCGCGTAGGCCACCCCGGCCACCGTGACGGCGGGCTGGGCGGCCACGGGTACGCCGCTCCCGAGGAGGAGCATGGCGAGTACCCAGCCGATGCCGCGTTGCCGGAATGTCATTGGAGGATCCAAAAAAAGAACGACCGTTCTTTTTTATTTTCGGTGCGGCCCCCGGCGGACGCAACAGGGTTTTCGCGCAGGGCGCTTTGCTACACTTTGCGCCATGTTCATTCACCACGTGGTCATCACAGGTCGCAGCGGCCGGGGAGCCTGGCCCTGGCGCAAGCCTGCCGCACCGAACCGCTGACCGCACCCGGGCGTCTGGCCCCGGCGTGCCCCTCGCGGCCCCTGCGGGGCCGAATGCAATGAACCTGGCGCGGCAGCCGAACGTGGCACCGCCCGCGGCGCGCCGGCCGACCTGGAGCGACCTTCCGTGATCACCGAACTCGAATTCAAAAGCCTGGCCGGCGACGGCTACAACCGCATTCCGCTCATCGCGGAGGCGTTCGCGGACCTGGAAACCCCCCTGTCCCTCTACCTCAAGCTCGCCCATGCGCGCGACGGCGGGCGCCACAGCTTCCTGCTCGAATCCGTGGTGGGCGGCGAGCGCTTCGGGCGCTACAGCTTCATCGGACTGCCGGCACGCACGCTGCTGCGCGCGAGCGGTTTCGGCGCCGAGGCCCGCACCGAGGTGGTGACCGACGGACAGGTGGTGGAAACCGGCCGGGGCAATCCTCTGGATTTCATCGCCGAGTACCAGAAGCGCTTCAAGGTGGCGCTGCGCCCGGGCCTGCCGCGCTTCTGCGGCGGGCTGGCCGGCTACTTCGGCTACGACGCGGTGCGCCACATCGAGAAGAAGCTCGAGGCGAGCTGCCCGCCCGACACGCTGGGCATGCCCGACATCCTGCTGCTGCAGTGCGAGGAGGTGGCCGTCATCGACAACCTCTCGGGCAAGCTCTACCTGATCGTGTATGCCGATCCGGCCCAGCCCGAGGCGTATTCGCGCGGCAAGAAGCGGCTGCGCGAACTCAAGGAGCAGCTCAAGTACTCGGTCGCCGCGCCGCAGGTCAAGCCCACCGAGAGCCATCCGCCGCAGCGCGATTTCTCGAAGGCCGACTACCTCGCCGCCGTCGGCCGCGCCAAGGAGCTGATCGCCGCGGGCGATTTCATGCAGGTGCAGATCGGCCAGCGCATCCACAAGCGCTACACCGAGTCGCCGCTGTCGCTCTACCGCGCGCTGCGCTCGCTGAACCCGTCGCCCTACATGTACTACTACCACTTCGGCGACTGCCATGTGGTGGGCGCGAGCCCGGAGATCCTCGTGCGGCAGGAGCGCACGGACGACGGGCAGAAGATCACCATCCGGCCGCTGGCCGGCACGCGCCCGCGCGGCGCCACGCCGGAGGCCGACAAGGCGGCCGAGGTCGAACTGGTGAACGACCCGAAGGAGCGCGCCGAGCACGTGATGCTGATCGACCTCGCGCGCAACGACATCGGCCGCATCGCCCGCACCGGCTCGGTGAAGGTGACCGAGGCCTTCGTGGTCGAGCGCTACAGCCACGTCATGCACATCGTGAGCAACGTCGAGGGCCTGCTGAACGACGGCATGACCAGCATGGACGTGCTCAAGGCCACGTTCCCGGCCGGCACGCTGACCGGCGCGCCGAAGGTGCACGCGATGGAGCTGATCGACCAGCTCGAACCCACCAAGCGCGGCCTCTACGGCGGCGCCTGCGGCTACCTGAGCTATGCCGGCGACATGGACGTGGCCATCGCCATCCGCACGGGCATCGTGAAGGACGGCACCCTCTACGTGCAGGCGGCGGCCGGCGTGGTGGCCGACTCCGTGCCCGAGCTGGAGTGGAAGGAAACCGAACACAAGGCCCGCGCCCTGCTGCGCGCGGCCGAACTCGTCGAAGAAGGACTGGAATGACCCGCGCGATTGAGAAGACCCAGAGTTGCGCCAGCATGGCCGAGGTGCGCGAGCGCATCGATGCGCTCGACGACATCCTGGTGCCGCTGCTGGTGGAGCGCGGCGGCTACATGACCCAGGCGGCGCGCAACAAGCGCGAGGCCTCGCAGGTGCGCGACGAAGGCCGCATCGAGTTCATCGTGCGGCGCGTGCGCGAGCGCGCGCTGGCCGAGGGGGGCGAGCCCGACGTGATCGAGGCGATCTACCGCGGCATGATGGAGGCGTACATCGCCTACGAGCACCGCGAGTTCGCGCGCCTGGAGGCAGCGGGCGAGAAGGGTGCCGCGGGACGCGGCGAGCCGCCCGCCCGGTAGCACGGCCCGCTCACCGCCCCGGGCGCGGGCCTGCCGCTGCGGTCAGACCCGCGCGGACGACAGCTTGAAGGCGTTGGAGAGCGTGGAACGGTTGGAGATGCCCCAACGCGAGGCCACTTCCAGCATGTGCACGCGGCCGCCCGTGGCGCTGGCTTCCTCCATTTCCCCCTCGATGCGGCGCACGCGCTCGCGCCGGATCAGTTCCGCCGGCGTCATGCCGAGGTGGTTGCGGAAAGCCAGTTGCAGCGCGCGCTCGGTGACGCCGAGCCGGCCCGCGATCTCGCGCACCGACAGGCTGGCGTCCTGCAGGTGCTCGATGATGTAGCGGTAGGCGGCGCGGTAGCGCGGGGGCAGGCGCAGGCCCACCGTGTCCTGGGGCGCGCTGCCGCCGGCGGGCGCATCCCCGCGCTGCGCCGCCTGGTGGACGACGCGCATGGTCTGGGCGACATGGCGCTTGTAGAAGCGCAGGGATTCCCCCAGCCGCCCTTCGTTCATGTGGATCTTCGACAGGCAGTACTGGATGTCGGACGCCAGGGGATGGTGCTCGATCTCGCGCTCGCTGCCGGCCAGCGGCAGGATCATTTCGCGCGCCGCGGGCACGGCCCGGACCGCCAGCAGGGCCAGGCCGCCTTCGACGCGGGCCTCGCCGTCGATCCCCGCCAGGCCGTGCTGGCGCAGCCAGCGCGAGAAGGCGGCCACCGCTTCCTGGCGGGCCGTCGCGGGGCAGGCCTGCAGTCCGATCAGGTGGCCCAGGCGCGCGCGCAGCAGCGCGGGCGTGGCGGCATCCGACTCCAGCGCCCGCAACTGGGCGAGCAGGGCGTCGGCGGGCAGCCGGTCGCGGCCCAGTTCCCGGGCGGGCTCGGCGAACGCATGGTCGGAGAGTTCGTCGGCATGCAGCAGTTCGGCGTGCGCCAGGATCTCGAGCCGCACGGCCTGGGCATGGCCCGCGAGTCCTGCCGTGTCCGGTGCGTCGCAGAGCGACTGCGCCCGGTGCGCCACGACCAGCGCGGCGGCATGCTGCCCCTGCGCCTGGAGCGAAAGTGCCAGGCCGCAGCAGGCCTCGACGCGCAGCGGGGCGGGGGATTCGTGGTCGTTGGCCACGATCGCCCAGCAGGCCGCTGCGCGGGCGGGCTTGCGCAGGTGCTGGAACATCCAGGCCTGGTCCAGGGCCGAATGCCAGCGCACCGTGCTGCGCGAGACCGCGTCGTAGCACTTGAGCTGCTGATGGAACACGTCGGCCGCGATCTCCTCCTGGCCGATCAGCAGCAGGATGCGGCCGAGCAGGGCCCCTTCCTCCACGCTGGCGGCGTCGCGCGCCTGGCCGCGCTCCAGCCGGCGGCGGCCCGTCGCCGCGGCCTCCTTGATCTGCAGGTTCTGCAGCATCTGGGCCAAGGCCGGTGCGCCCTGGCCGATGCGCTGGCACGAGAGAGAGAGCAGAGAGATGAGCATGGTGTCGTCGCGGCCCCCGCCGCGCCCCTGTGTTGAATGACGGGTCCATGCTAGGAACGGGGGGCTGGCGAAAGCTCACGCAGATGGTGCGAAATCCTCAAATTTGCGCACTTCCGCGGTTTTCGGGCGAGGCGATGAAGGTCGCAGTACGGGCGCGGCGGGGCGATCCTGCCAGCCCGGCGCAGTGCATTTACCTGGAAGGAGACCGCGACTTTCCGTGGGCCGGCACTCTCCGGACCGAGCGCCTATTAACAAACAGTTGCATACAGGCAAGGTCTGATGCAATTGAAGGAACAAATTGACTATTTCTATCGATGCGGGACCACCGATTGCCACACAGAACTCGACCGGAATGGATAAGCTTTGAACCAGATGCCACTCACGCACGGCTGTCTGCAGGGAAAGGGATTCCTGCAACGGTCCGGTGGCATCCACAGGGCTCTCGAAGCGCTGTCCAGATCAATGAAAACGTTGCGTATGGGGAACTTTCATGCAAGTCGCTTTGCTCTCACGCCGGCCCGTGGTGAACACATTCCTCGTGGACATGCTGAACCGGGGAGGCATCGAGGCCGTGTCGCAGATCAGCATCACCGCCTTCCGCCAGCAGGCACGGGCGCAGCCGCCGGACGCGGTGATCCTGGAGGATGCCGGCGGCACGCTCGCCGAGGATCTGGGCCTGATCCGCAGCTGCATCTCGTCCCAGGTGCCGGTGCTGGTGGCGGGCTCGGAACTGCAGGCGGGCTTCGGCATGGCGCTCGCCTGCGGTGCGGTGGATTACATCAACCTCTCCCGCATCGGCCACGATGAGCTCAAGGCCCGCATCCGGGGCCACGTGGAAGCCTTCGCGCAGGAGGCCGCGTGCGCCATCGCGCTGGACGGCTGCGAACTCGATCCGGCCCGCCAGTGCCTGGTGCACCGCGGCACCGTCGTCGAACTCACCCACCGCGAGTGCGAGCTGGCCTGGCTGCTGTTCTCGCGGCCGAACCAGGTCGTCTCGTCGCCGACCATCGTGGCGCGGGTGTGGGGGCGTTCGGTGGAGTCCAATAAGCGCACGCTGGAGCAGCACGTCTACAGGCTGCGCACGAAACTGCGGGAATGCGGCTGCGGCCTGCGCGTGCAGGCGGCGTACGGGCGGGGCTATCGCCTGCTCGCCTCCACGGTCGAGGCCGCCGGCCCGGTCCACGTGCCGGTGAGCACGCCGGCACGGCGCGTGTATGCGGCGCCGCCGATGGCGGCCCTTCCGTCGATGCCGCCGCTGGCCAGCTGAACGGCGGCGGTGCGCGGCTCCCGGGCGCACCGCCGGCGTGCCGGCGCACCCTGCGGCCTGCGCAAGCCGCCCCGGATCAGACCTTGATCCACAGATAGTCGCCGGAGCAGATGCCCAGGAAGGCCTCCTCGTGGGAGGCCAGGATGTTGTCTCCCCAGTACCGTCCGTGCTCCGCGTAATGCGTGAGCGTCTCGGCCAGCCAGCCGCCGTTGATGTCGGGCGTCATGGGAACCCGCACGATCAGGATGATGCCGCCCGTGTCGGGGTTGATGCCCGCCTGGGCCTGGTCCTGGGCATAGACGGTGAGGTTGGCCTCCAGCAGCAGCCGGTACACGGTGAGCGTGCGCCCCGGGGTGACGATGCCGAAATGGAAGTTGATGTACATGGCGGCCACGTCGTTCTCGTAGTGCGTGAGCTGCACCTCGAAGCCCTCCACCTCGACCCAGCCGCGGTCCAGCACGGCGCCCGGGTCGGGCAGGTCGATGGCGGCGCACAGTTCGGTGACGAGCTGCTCGTACTGCTGGTAGCTCATGCGCGGGGCCCGGTGTCGGGTACCAGCCAGGCGGAGCCCCCGTCCAGCCGTTCCGCGGCCAGCCGGCGCTGCTCCCGGGTCCTCGGGCGGCTGCAGTTCAGCAATTGCAGCGGCAGCAGCGCGAAGCGGTCCGAGGGCATCTCCACACCCTGCAGCCCCGCGCGCAGCAGCGCTTCCTTCACCTTGGCCACGGAGGACAGCGCTTCCTCGCCATGCTGCTCGCCCAGGTATTTCGCGATGCGCGCGAGCAGCATGGCCTGCACCGGGTGGCCGACGCCGTGCCTGGCCCACACGATCTCCGCGAGCGTCGATACGAGGGTGTCGGCCCGCTCCTGCGGGTCCGGGCTGGAGAGCCCCGCCTCGAACCGGTCGAGCACCGCCTGCATCTGCTGCAGCCGCTGCGACGCGCCCGCGGGTTCCCGCCCGGCGCCCTCGCCACCGCCCTGGCCCGGCTGGCGGCCCCCGGATCGCCCTTCCGTGCCGGAGTCCCCGCCCCGGGCGTCCTGCGGCGTCGCCTGGCTGCCGGGCTGCAGGAAGATGTCCTCGTCCTGCTCGCCGGGCCCGGCGTCATCATGGCTTCGCGTGAGCCGCTCTTCGCCGCTGCGCTCGCGCGAACTGCGGGAGTCCGCATCCTCTTCGACGCGGGATTCGCTGCGCGCGGTTCTGCCGCTTTCTTCCGCGCGCTCGAAATCGGCCTGGAAATCCAGCGCCGAGTGTGCGCTCTCGGGCGCATGTTCGTTGCCCAGTCCGGGCAGCGCGCTCTGGCGGGGCGGCGGCGAGGGCGGGCGCCCCAGCGTCCTGAAGACGTAGTCGCCCCAGCGGCCCTGCAGTGCGGCGCGCTGCCGGTCATGTACTCCTTCCCGGATCTGCTGCTCGTTCAGGTGTTCGCGCTTGATGAGCTGCTGGAGCAGCTGGCGGGTGCGCTGCTGGCGCAGCCGCAGCACGCTGAAGAGGCCCGGAATCATGGCGCGAAGACCGCCGTGAGAAGCCGCTGTGAGAACTGCAGCACCGTGCCGCCCACCCAAGGCGCGGTCGCGGCGACGGTCACCGTCACGCAGATGAGCTTGATGCCCTGCGAGATCGACTGGTCCTGCACGGAGGTGACGGCCTGCACGAGGGCCACGAGCAGGCCGACGATGGCCGCCACGGCCACGGCGGGCAGCGACAGCACGAGGCACAGCATGAGCGCCTCGGAGGTGAGCTGGATGACGTTGTCGTAGTTCATGGCGCTCCGCGCGGTCAGCGGTAGGTCATCACCAGCCCGTGCATCACCTGCGACCAGCCGTCGAGCATGACGAACAGCAGCAGCTTGAAGGGAATGGCGACGTTGGTGGGCGAGACCTGGGAGAGGCCCATGGCCAGCAGGATGTTGGCGATGACCAGCTCCACGATGATGAAGGCCAGGTACAGCAGGAAGCCGATGCGGAAGGCGGCCGCGAGTTCGGTGAGGAGGAACGCGGGCGCCAGCACGATCAGGTCGTCGGACTGGAGGGCCTGGGCGCGTTCCGGAGGCCAGAGCGCGGTGGCGGATTTCAGGAAGAACGCCTTTTCCTCGGCGGCCGCATGCTTGGCCAGGAAGGCGCGGAACGGCTCGCGCGCGGCCCCGGCGGCCGCCAGCAGCTGCTGCGTGCTCGAACTCTGCGCGGCGGGCGGCAGCATCTGCAGGCGGTCCGAGGCTTCCATGACCACCGGCGACATGACGTAGACGGAGATGATGATGGCGATGCCGTTCAGCACCATGTTGGGAGGAACCTGCTGCACGCCCAGCGCGTTGCGCAGCAGGCCCAGCACCACCACCACCTTGGTGTAGGAAGTGACGATCATGGCGGCGAACGGCAGCACCGCCAGCATCAGCAGCGTGATGCCCAGGGAGACGGGGTCGAGCCCCGGCATCGGGGTCATGGCGCGGCCGATGCGGCGGACGCGGCGATGCCGCCCAG
>Ga0308159_1001738_pt1 | contig 28879 bp, 34 predicted proteins | sample PhyCR1_FD_201040 | JGI IMG/M metagenome (GOLD analysis project Ga0308159, IMG submission 201040) | Phyllosphere microbial communities from UC Gill Tract Community Farm, Albany, California, United States - DLSLC.R1 | ecosystem: Host-associated > Plants > Phyllosphere > Unclassified | place: USA...
GCCTGCTTCCCCCGACGAACAACGAGTACGCGCTGAATTGGCGAAGGCGCTGTCTGGCGCGCCTTCGTAGAAGAGCACGACGCGTTGAAGACGGCATGCGGATTCGACTGCCTCAACCGCTGACCTTCAGCGACGACCACGTCGGCGCCGAGTTCGTTGTAGTGAAGCGTGGCGCCCGCATCACCTTCCGCGGCGAAAATGGCTTCGGCCACTACCACATCCGCAATTTCCGTGATCTGCCCTGGATCGTCGTTCCCCAGACAAAGGTCCATGCCACGATCTTCGCGAAACCGCCGGCACCTGCGATGACGGCATGATGGAGCGTATTATGAACGATACAGCCGCTCTCTCCGCGCTGCGGCGCGCGCTATGCAGCCAGAGCAACGCGCTCCGGGTCGCGCGGCGAATGATGGAACATGGCATCGACGTGATCGTGGTCGCCAGTCACGATCCACTGCAGCCGTGGCGAGTGACGGAGCGCGACAACAGCATCGCGGCGCGCGCATGCGCCTGATCCTCGCCGCTGCTCTGATCGCGACAGCCTGCAGCGCCGCGGCGCCGCGCGCAGACCAGAACACCACCCTTTCGGCAGACGGCCGCGCCATCGATGGTGACACGGTATCGATCGACATCCGCCTCTTCGGCGCGGACGCCTTTGAAAAGCGTCAGTTATGCAGGACAACGTCGGGGTGCTGGCCCTGCGGCAAGGCAGCGCAGGACTATGCCTCGAAGCTCCTCAAGACTGGCGCCTCGACCATCCGGCTGACCGGCAAACAGAGTTACGGGCGCCCCATCGGCACGATCGAAGTCGCCGGACAGGACCTCGGTGAAGCGATGATCGCAGCCGGGCTTGCGGTGCCAGCAACAAGTTATCTCAAAGGCGACCCGGAGCGGGCCCAGCGCTATGTCGCCGCCTATGGCAAGGCGGAGCGCCAGCGGCTCGGGGCACATGCTGGGTATTTCATCGACCCAGCGAAATGGAGACGCGGAGAGCGCCTCTCCTGCGAAGCGCGCAGAGGCTCGCCCACACATGTGCGTTAGTGCACCTGTGCACAGGTGCGGCTTCACGACCATGAAGCGTCAGAAGCGCGGAGCCACCGGAGCATAGAGAGAAGGGGGCGGGGGAGAGCATCGATCAAGGAGACGATCATGCCCACTTTTGCTTCGACCCCGGCCCCTGTTCATACCCTATGGGACGCCCCGCAGACCGCCGAGCAGCGCCTGCCTGGCATCTGGTCGGTCAGCACTGCCTCGCATGGCGGCTTCGTTCTGTCCGACGAGCGCCAGGCGGCCATGCCCGAGGCGCTGCGCCTCGACAGCATCTACTATGAGGAGGACGTGGACTGGTCGCTGATAGTCCTTGCCTTCGAGGCCGAGTTCGCCGCGTTGCGCGATCCGTTGTTCGACCTCGAGCGCGACCTCGCTCATCAAACCGCACGGCACTGGCGGCCGAAGCACTATACCGGCTTCACCGGGCAGGTACTCGAACCGAGCGACAGCCACGTCCTCCGCAAGATTGCCCTTTTAGAGGCCGCAATCGGCGAGATCGGTGTTCAAGCCGCGTGGGGTGACTGGGCCGACTGGGTCCCCACCGGCAAGGTCGGGGTTGTCGGGCAACGCATCACGGGCTGCGATCATCTCGGCTTTGCCAAATACGACGGACCGAAGCTGAAGGGGCTGGTCGACGCGAACCGCTACGAGGCTCGCGATACGGTGAGCACCTTCAAGTCCGTCGGTGTCGAGGTGATCGCATAGCGCTCGCTGGCGCTGGAAAGATGTTTCCGAAAGGCGGCAACATCTTTCCAGTGGCCCAACCCATGCTCGCGGTTTCGAGCGGGGCATTCTCCGAGGATTATCAATGCGCCCAGCCCTGAGGGGCTGACGGCCCGGATGCAGCCGAAGGCGCGGGAGAAGAGGGGGGAGTGAGCGTTTGGGCGTGAAATGTCGCGCTCGACACTCATTGGAGACGGCGTCGATGTTCTACGATGTGCCTTATCGCCACCAACAGGCGGTGGACCCCGCTGCGCTCAGCACGATCGCGATAACGCTCCAGGCGATGACCAAGGCGCTGGATGATTGCCGCAACGCGGGCGTAGACCCCAATACGGATCCCGCGATGGTGCTGCTCGCACGTCACATGGCGACGGTGTCGACCAATCGCGCGCCGCGATCGGTCCTCCGTCATGCGTGCGACAAGCGACTGCAGTCGCTGAAGCGCTACCCGGCGCTGCTGGCCCTTTCGATCCGCGGCGTCGAATACGACCAGGCCGCCAAGGAACGATTTCACGAGGACGCTACGGCCGCGATGCAGGATCTCGCGTCAGCGCTCGCGCTCGCTAAGGGGAGTTACACCATCGCCTCGACCCGAGGCGAGGTTTCCGAATCCGGTTATGTCCTGCTCGCCGCGGTCGAGGTCGCCGTCATGGTGCGGGTCGGGCGCCGCTTCGAGGGGCGCGAGGTATCGTATCGCGCCGTCGCCCCCGGTGTGGATCAAAACAACCGGAATGCCAGCATGGCCGATCTGCTGCGGCCCGCGCGATTTGCCGAGCGCCTGACGCGCGAGCTGCGCCTTCGGCTCGCCCCGGCGAGCGTCTCCGAACCAAGCCTGATCGCAGCTTGAGGAGCTTCGTATGATCCAGATCAACGATGCCCTCGCCATCGCGCGAGCCGATGTTGCAAACATCGCTCGGTTCATTGAGCGCCGAGAGCGCTTCCTCGACGCCCTCGACTGGTCGATGATGACTGACGCACAGGTTCGCCAGTCGTCCATGCTCGACGAGCTGCTGGACGAGGACCTCGCCATCGGCCTGCACTACATCGACTGGCTGATCGATCGCGTGGACAGCCAAGTCCCGACGCCTGGCGCTCTTCGCTTTGCGCCGCATCCCCGCCCGTGGCACGCTGAGTGGAACACGCTGGCCGCCTGAGAGAAGGAGCTTAGACAATGAGCCGTCATACCTTCGCCGGTCACGCCGGCACCACGGTGGCCGTGGGATGGGATCGTCCGCTGGGCACGTTCTTCGTCCAGGTCTCGCGGCCGCATCCGACGCTCGAAGGCGAAAGCCAGATTGTCGCATGGCTGGGCACCGACAACGGCGAGCTCCCAACCGCGGCTGCGGCCCTCAAGGTAGCCGCTGACTATGCCGACCTGCCGAGCGATCTCGGCGCGACGCTGGAAACGGACCGGATGAAGACGCTCGGTCAGAGCGACGGCCCCGCCCAAGCCGCTGCGCGACGATTCCGTCGTGACGGCAGTTTCTGAGGAGGATCTGGTCATGGATCCGAACAGCAACAACACGAGACCAGCACCGAGCGGGCCAAGCATGGCCTTGACCATCCTCGTGTTCGTGATCGTGCTTAGATCAGCGTCGTGGATGATCGGTGTCGTGATCGATGGCGAACCTCTTTCCGAGGGCAATTCGTCGCTGCCGTTCGAGCAGCTTTACCGGATCGTCGACACCATACAGGGGCCTATTGGGGACGCCTTGTGCTTTGTTGGGATCACCGTTGCCGTAATGGCCTATATTACAGGCAATTTCGGCGCCGAGTTCAGGAGTTCAACCACCGCCGAGGGTGAGAAGCCCAAGCGTATCCCGACGTTGCCGATGAGTGAGGCTGCGCGAGCAGCCGAAGCGCGCTTCAACGCATTGAGCGCTCAGTTCCGGTCGATGCCCGAGAATATGGTGTTGCCCGAGGCCAGCATCGAGTTCGAGCGCATCCAAGAGAAACACGTTCCCGACGTCCGGCTCGCTCACCGGGAGGCTCGTTCGACGGTATCACCAACGTCCGAGAAAGCCGATGCGTTGGATGAGGACTACGCCGGCATGCTTGGTCGGATCAGTGACTCCGTTCAACATCTGATCGAAGGTTGCGAGGCCTTGGGCCGGGAGCGACTTGAGGTACAGGCTCGCTTCATCGAGGCTCGACACCCCGGCGACGATCGCTAGAAAGTCAGCATCTGTTCTGGCAATCGATCGACAGCTCGATCGGTTGTCATGACCGGTGCGTGGGCTTCTCACGGTGCGCCAGCGGATAGGAGCAGTTATGTCCCCTATGTACCTTGGCAACGTCGCCTGGATGACATTGATAGTCTGTTTCCTATGGACCTTCGCCATGGCGTATTTCGTGTTCTGTCACGAGCTGCCGGCGACCAGCGCGATCCACGTACTCGCGCCTACGTTCGGCGCACTGGCTTTCGCCGTCATGTCGATAATTCTTGATGACGGCGGATTGTTGAAGGCCCTGACCGCGCAGATCATCGCCATTTCGCTGATGATGGCAGCGGGAAAGGGGCAGCAACGAGCCTATGCCGAGCATCGCAATCGCTGATGTCCGCTCTAGCGGTGACAGACAAGGCACGATAGACTGAGTCCTATGTTCGCGTCAGCAGAATCCATGATCTGGGGCTGCCTGCCTGTCCTGCTTGCCGGCGCAGCTATACTTCCCTTGAGCGCACAAGCCGGAAAGTCGATCAAGAACCTCCTGCTATTCTTCCTCGGCACGAACGTGGCGGCGCTCGCGCTGTATGCCGCGTACCAAGGGCCGGTGACGTGGTGGTTGGCGTCAGGAAGCTCATTCTTGATCGGCATGGCGGGGATCGCCGCCTTTGTAGCGGGACGGGCTGACCCAAGCCAAAGTTAAGAGGGGGAGGGGCTGTTGATCCGGGTGGATCAACGGAGAACCTCTCATGTCCAACATCATCGACCTGGGCGGAGCGCCCGCCAACGAGGACTGCGCCCAGCTTGGGCAGACGCCGGACTTCGATACCGTCAACGCCCACGAGGTCTTCGCCTATAAACTGGCGATCATCGCGCGGTTCGGGGAGCCTCCCGCGGGTTGCCGCCTGAAGCCTCTCGCCAACCGCCACGATTTCGGGACCTATCGCACGCTCTCCCTCCGCATCGACGATGAGGACGACGAACAGGTAGGGGCCTATGTCGACCTGGTCGAGAACGGCCTTGGCAGCTGGCTGGAGGCCGGATTTTCGCCGCCCATCAGCTATAAGGGCAGCGTTGCCACGATCCACCAGCTCGACGTTACCGAGCTGCTGATCGGCGCCTTGCAGACGACACGCCCAGATCCCGACGGGACATTCCCGATCCCGGATTTCGAGGTGCTCCACACAAATCTCGCGTCGGCCTTCCCGGAGGAAGCTGCGCTCGCCCGAGCCCGTTGGGCGGCAGCTTGAGCCAATCCGTCGCGCCTGCGGGCGCCACGACACGGAGGGTGTCATGATCGTCGACGATTTCAATTCAGCGGATCCGCGCACATGGTTGGCGCGCGGTCGAACGCCGGAGCAGGCCGAGGCGCTCGCTGCATCGTGGCGGGACTTTCCGGATCTTCCGCACGATGCACCCCTTGCCGACCGTCAGGCCCGCAGCCGTGCACGCGTGATCGCCACCAGACCCATCTTCGAGGCGATGCGCGTGCAAGCCGAGGCCGAGCGCCAGGCGAGAAACTTCGCCTTCCTCGAGAACCAGGCGCGCGAGGGCAAGGTGAACGATCGCGATCTCGCCATTCTGCGCGGTCGCGACGATCATGGCTACGACTGGGACGTCGCCAACCGCTACGCTGACGGTTGGTATGCGGCCCATGTCGGATGGCCGCACAGCTATCCCGACGGCATCCCGAGCGAGGTGCCCCTGCAGGTCCGCCGCGCGGCCTACGATCAGGGCTTCACCGATGGTGGTGGCGATCGGACCGACCTGTTCGACGCAGCGCGACGGACCAACCTCGCCCAGCTGCGTCAAAGCAACATGCCGCCTCCAGCGTTGCCGGTCGCTACCGCACGCCCGCTACCGAGCAGCTGGCCGAAACCAGGCGACGAAGCCCGGCCCGCCCGTTGGTCGCGCCGCCTCATCATTCTGAGCGACGAGGACGTGTCTCTCGAGGCGCCCGAGCGCGCCAAATGGGACTTCCTGCGGATCATCCGTGAGCGACAGGGCGCAGACGAGATGGCGATCGTCATCCTTAGCAACGACGGCTTTGCCACGATCGAGCGCTTCCTGCCTCAGGCAATGCGACACGGTCGACGGCAGGTCAGCCACGCTGACGCGGCCGCCCAGCTCCGAGCGGCGATTATGGGCCGGAATATAGAAGACGTCCTGGTCGCTTTGCAGGGGGATGACCTGCACCTCCTCGACGCTGTTGCCGGAGCCCTGCCGCTCTGCCGAACCATGGAGCGGACACGAAACACCAAGCTGCAGCAGCGCGCTCACCTACGGGCGTGGCTGGATCGCGGTTACGGCTCGGACGAGAACATGGCCGCAGGGCACATCCGCTGGGGCAAGCTGATCCATGGCCTGACGGGCAAGCTCGGCGAGTTCACCGCTCGGCATATCGGCGCGGCACCCGGCCGAGGGCATCTGATCCGGGTCTATGTCGGCGATGATCGGCCTGCGACCGGCTATGCCGGCGCGGACGGGGTCCAGCTTCCCCATGACGTCGTCGTCTCGAGCAAGGCTAAGCTGCGCTCTGAGATGGCGGCAACGCTCCGGCGCTTCGGTGCAGCAACGCCGCTGATGGCGCTGTCGGGGCGAGACGCCGGATAGTCAGAGCGTCCCGGCAGCCCAAGGCCATGGAGGGGAGGGGGCGGGGAAGCGCGCACCGGAATCAGCCGGTCAGGAGCAACTCCCTTGTCAGACCCCCAGCATCCCCCTTCGCACCATCTGATGCGTCCCGTCCTATGGTCGTTCGGCGAAGGCCCGACCTTCCCTGGCTATACCGACGATACGACATGGAACGGCTTCCTCAACGTGTCCGTGGGTATCGGCATTTGGCCCTACGTGCTGCGCGAGCTGATCGCAGGCGCCGATGGCGACGCCGAGCGCATCGCCGAATATCGGGGTATGGCCACCGACAGCAGCATGGTCTCGATAAGTCACGGCTACACGACCAGCGCCGTCGACGCGAAATGGCCGTGGCTCTTCCCTGACTACCCGCTCGCAACCATGATGCCGATTCCGGCGACGTGGTCGGAGATGAGCTGGCGGCATGAGGCAGCGCCGAGTTTCGGCCCATGCGTCGGCCCGATGGGCGAGGCTGCTCAGATATGGATCGACTACGCGGATCCAGCGAAGCGTGACGTTCCCGAAAGTTCGAGGTTCACCTTCAGCCGGCGCGACGCAGTCGGCGAGCTGACCGTGATCTACGCGGGCGACGACTACGACGCTGTGCTGACACACGCGTCGATCGAGGCACTTGCCTGCAGCCTCTCCAAGCGGGTCGCCTATGAGATGACCGCAGAGGAGTGGCAGGAGACGAGACTGCGGAATCGGACCACGCCGGACAATGTCTGCGCGTCGCACGATTTCATGGACACCAACATCCTCATGCTTGAGGCATGGGAGGCGGAACGCGGTAATGCTCTGCTCCCGGGTGGCGAGCGGGAGCGCTTCGAGGACGACCTCGAGCGGGTAAATGCTGCGTGGGACATCGCCACCCGCTGCTACCTCACTGCGTCCGAGGAGGGCGCACGCTTCGACGCTTGGCGCCTGACGGGGCGCGCAGTTGACGGCCTTCGTGCCGCGGGCATGGACCTGGCGCATGATGACGATGGCGACACGCCGGGGCGGATTTACGAGCCGGGGTTCATGGAGCGGGATCTGCGGCAGTGGGTCGTGAACGTGAGCAACACGAGCCACGCTTTCGACACGCTGTTCGACGCCGAGGCACACCTCTGGAGCGTGTTCGCCTCCGGCGAGGCAAAGGAAGCTCGGCCTTTGGCGGTGACCGCCGCGCCGATCCGTCCTGTTTCACCGCCCCGTGAGATCGCCTTCTCCGAGCAGGAGGTCACCGTGACGGCCGATGCGATCGAGCGTCGCCTCGAGGTCCTGAGACAACGCGCCGCGACCACCGCCGAGGCGTCATCCGAGGGTCTATTCCTCGAAGAGAGCATCCGGCAGCTGGCAGGCGCGCGAGACAAGCTGCGCGCGGCGACCCAGCGGCCGTGAGCGGTCCGCCTCTGCGGCGCATCCCGGCGCCGCAGGGGCGAAAAAGGGGAGAGGGAGGGTGATGGCGGATGCGGGGAATTGCCCTCGCACGGCTCCGAAGGATCCGCCATGCTTCCCGCCACGATCTCCACCAGTGTCGCGCCCGAGACCATCAACAAGGTCACCCGACTGTTCAACGGCTCGGTCAGCGACATCCTGCATGAGCTGCTGCAGAACGCGCGCCGAGCCGGCGCGAGCACGGTCGCCGTGTCCACGATCGGCCGCGCCGGCGACCGTCTCCTGCACATCGTCGACGACGGTCACGGCATCGCCGACCCGGCCAGCATTGTCACGCTGGGCCGCTCCGGGTGGAGTGACACGATCGCTCGCCGCGAGGATCCCGCCGGCATGGGCGTCTTCAGTCTTGCCGGTAGGGACGTCATCATCCGTTCGTGGTCCCAGGCCGCCCACCAAGGCTGGTGCGCCCACATCCCGGCATCAGCGTGGGAAAGCAGCCGGCCGATCGCGATCTCACCGGATCCGATCGGGCGAGGAACCGCAATCAGTATCCGCATGGACTCCGCGTGGGAGGACGAGGTCCTGCCGGCGCTGAGCCATGTTGCGCGTCACTATCCTCTGCCCGTGACCTTCGACGGCGAAAGCCTCGAGCAGACGCCGTGGCTGGACGAAGCGATCTATGAGGAGCGCTGGAACGGGTGCCGCATTGGCGTGGTGAAGGAGCATCATCGCCGGGGCGGCGCGGATCGCCTCAATTTCCATGGCCTGACAATCCCGTGCCGGATGCCGGCCGTGCAGCAGGTCGGCCGTGGCGAGGAATGGACGGTGCTGGTCGATATCGTCGACTGCCCGGCGCTCCAGCTGGTGCTCCCGGCCCGCAAGGAAGTCGTTCAGAACGACGCGCTTACGGCACTGCGCGAGGCCGCGAGCAAGGCGATCTTCGGCGCTATCGCGTTGGAGGGATCGCATCGGCTGTCGCATAAGGACTGGCTGGAAGCCCAACGGCTCGGCGTCGCGCTGCCCGAGGCCGAATGTCGTCTCCATGGTTGGTGCGCTCCGCATGCCGCGGCGGGCGAAAGCTATATGTCCGGCAGCAGCTTCAACGACGGCACGATGATAATCATGCCGGACGTGGCCGCCATCGTGGCGCAGCCTGCCGAGCTGGCGATTCAGCATCATAAGCCATTCGCTGGTCCGCTCGTGTTCGGGGAGCCCGCGTTCGCCGGCTATCGCTGGTACGACGGACTCGCGCGCGTTCAGACGCTCGGCTTCACCATCGAGCAGGAGGGCCGCACCTTCCACATCCGCGACGAGGAGGGGGCACCTTCGGACGTCGACAACGGCTATGTCGAGCAGCTGACGCTCGAAGTGACCGTCGTCCACGGCGACGCGGTCACGACGGTCGCCTGCGACGCCGACGTCGCCTTTGCTCCGGATTTCGATCTTTCGACCGAAGTCGACGACGTCGTGATTTTCGTCCGACGCGGTGCGGCGCTGCCGGCCCGAGACGTTATCTCGCTCCTCCAGCGCGCTGCCTTCGAACCGAGCTCCGACAGCTGCGCCGACAGTTATGAAACCCAAGAGGAACGGTTCCGGCGCGACGCCAGCGACCGGGTTCTGGCTTTGCTCGAGGGAACGGATGCTGCGCTCGAGGCACACATCCGCGGCCTGTTTCGCGACTACCCGGTCGATGTGCCAACGGATCGCTCGGTGACGGTCACCATGACCTCGGCGGGCGTGTCAGTCACGATCGCCGAGCGCCAACCGGAGGTCGGGTGACATGGACATGCCCCCGCCACCCGTCGTCTTGGCCTACGGCATCGGGGTCGACAGCACCGCCCTGCTGGTTGAGCTCGTGGCGCGAGGCCAGGCACCGGACCTCGTTCTGAGCGCCGATACCGGCGTCGAGAAGCCGGCGACATACGCCTATCTCGACGTAATCCGTCCCTGGATGGACGGGCATGGCATCAGGCACGAACTGGTCTCGTACACCCCCAAACGGTTCAAACACTGGCCGCCCTATTACGGCCTGCTGGAAATGTGCCTCACCAACGCCACCCTGCCGAGCAAGAGCCTGGGCGGATCGAGCTGCAGCCTCAAATACAAGAAGGCGCCGCAGGATGCCTTTCTCGCCAACTGGCAACCGGCGATCGACGCCTGGAACCGCGGCCAGCGCGTGACGCGCCTCATCGGCTATGACGCAGGCCCCCGCGACACGCTCCGGGCGAACCACGCGCTGTCGATCGAGGATCCGCTCTATGACTGTCAGTCGCCGCTGCGGGAATGGGGCTGGGACCGCGATGCCTGCGTCAGGCGGATCATCGCCGAAGGTCTTCCAGTACCCCCGAAATCGGCCTGTTGGATTTGCATCGCGAACAAGGCTGAGGAGATCCGCGACCTCCCCCGCTGGTGCCTTCGGCTGATCGTCTTGGTCGAAGCTAGAGCGGCACCGAGGCTCCACACCGTGGAGGGGCTATGGCGCCGCTCGACCAAAGCGCGCCCAGGCCGGATGACCGACTTCATACGGGCGGAAGGGCTTCTCCCGAGCCGGGAGATCGACCGCATCTGGCGCGACGCGCCGCTCGACCTGATCCGGTTTCAGGACGTCGCCGCGCTCGTGCCCGTTGGCGAACGCCCAACCATGCAGAGCTGGCTCGAGCGCTTCAACGCAGGGCTGTTCGCCCGACCAACGCCGCTCGCGGCCTGACCCCTCACGGAGGACACCATGAACGACAATCAGGATGCGCGGCCGATAGATCCGACGATCGAGCCGATGCTCGTTCTGTCGACCGCTCACATCACGCAGGAAACCTGCAACACCTTCCTGCCGACCTATCCCGGCCCAGCCTGGGAGAAGGGCGAATACGGATGGTTCATCTACGTGCCGGCGGACGTCGACGAGACGCTCCCGGTCGACCTCGCAGCCTGCATGGCCCTCGCGCGCGCGAAATCCGCCTTCTGGATTATGCTCGATCGCGACGAGCCTGAAGCCGACGGTCTCCCAGTCTTCGACTGGTGAATCTGGATCACGAACCCAACGCCGGGACTGCGCTCTGCGCGCGCCTATTCGGAGACCTCAGATGGTCGATACGACCGACAGCAATATCGATACTATCGGCCGCCTCAACGATCGGTGCCGGCAAGGCCTTGATCGGACGGCTAAGGTGATGATGACCAGCGCCTGCCTCGCCACGTTCACCGAGGACGGGACGAGCGCACTCGCGGTTCAGATTGGGATCGTCGATGCACTTCGGCGCTGCGCCTTCGATCCGCGCGATCGGGAGCGAAATCGCGGCGAGTTCGAGTTTCGCGGGCAGACCGTTTATTTCTCGATCGACTATTACGATCTCGCCCGAGAGTACGGATCAGAAGACCCCGCCGATCCAACCAAGACGCGCCGGGTCCTCATGATGATGTTGCGCGGCGACCTCTGAGGCGAACCCGGTGGACCGACCGAGGCGGGCATTGACCGTCTCAGGAGGGAAGGGTCGCATACCACATGCCGAATGCGTTGCTGGCGATGTGGACGATCAAGCCAGGAACGATGGAGCGCGATTGGACGGCGCATAGGCCGGTCCCCAGCCCGAGGCATAGCGATGCCACGAGATTTGCTGGCTCGAAATGCAAGGTGACGAACAACAGCGCCGAAGCGAGGACTGCCACCACGCGCCAGCCACGATCAACGAGTGTGCCGAGCAGATATCCGCGGTAAAGCACCTCCTCGACCATCGGCGCGACCAGCACCGTCGCAACAAGCAGCGCGATGCCGGATGGCCCGGCCATTGATGCCACCAGTGCGCGGCCGACCTCGAGATTGCTCGACGCACCCGACTGCCAGACGGTGGCACCCTGCAAAGCCAATATGCCGAGCGGGATTTGCGCAACCGCAAGGCCGCCCAGCATGGTCACAAGGGTCGAACGATCCCAATCCGGTTTGACCATCAAAACAGCGCGAGCGCGGCCGACCTTGCGGATATCCATCGCCACCAGGCTGAGTATCGCAACGGCACCAAGGGCGATCGTCGCGGCGGTGAGCGAGGCCGAGGCCGGATCTAAACCAAGCGCAGGGCCGACGAGATAGTGGATGATGGTGAGGGCCGCCTGATGCGCAATCAGCAGTGCCGCAACGACCCATAGGGACGGCCTTGAGGCGGATCGCGGGGTTTGCACGGCGAGCGCGGGAGCTGCGGCCATCTCGTTCATCCTTCACCCCTTCACGATAGGAGACCGCAGTGTCGGGCATTAAGTCTCAGCAGAACCATGTCCGTCAATGCCGTCCACGCGATCGGCGCTTCGACCTCGTACAGCTTCTCGGCCCGGCGCCGGGCAACGCCGAATGGGAGGCCGAGAAGGCGGGTTGGCGCAGCTTCGTGATGGGCAACGCCAATTCGGCCTATCGACGCGGCACGAAGCTGCGCCACGCATGGCAGCGAGGGTATGACGGTGCCTCGCGCAGCACCGATGCGGTCCGATTGATGCTGTAGCCGATGAAGGCGTGTCGCCCGCGGCGTCAGGGAGGGAAGGGGGAGAGGGGCTGTTGGGTCATGTAGATCCGGGAGCCTCACAATGAACGCATTCAGGCACGCGACGGCCGAGGTGGTGATCCGCCACGGCCACATGGCGTGCGGCCTTGGCGCCGGCGCTGCCGGCATGAACGCCGCCAATCCCCGCGTGGGACCACTCCGAGGCCGGTTCGAGTGCGCGGGCGGCATCGATGTCGATGAAGGCGCCATCCGTAATTTCGAGCGCCTGACCGGCGTGAAGGGCACGGTCATGGACCTCTTCAGCGAGGCACAATACCGGGCCTTCCACGGTGAGGCGCCACCTCCAGGGTGGCGCGAAGCGACGCCGCGCGACGTGCGTGGCGTGTTCGGCCGCCTCGACATTCTGTTCGCAAGCTATCCCTGCAAAGGCTTCTCCGGGTTGCTGTCGGCGCGGGCGGCCGAGACCGCCAAGTACCAGGCGCTCAACGACCTCACGACGCGCGGCATGATGCTCAGCCTTGAGGCCTATCGTGACGATCCGGTCGCTATCGTTGCCTTCGAGAACGTGCCGCGGATCGCCTCGTCGCGTGGCGCGCGCTTCCTTGCGAAGATCGACGCTCTGTACCGCGCCTATGGGTATGTGGTGAGCGACGTCGAGGACAGCATCCACGACTGCGGCACGATCGGCGGGCTCGCACAGAGCCGCAAGCGGTTCCTCCGCCTCTTTCGGCATCCGTCCAAGGTGCCGAATTTCATCTATCAGCCCGCCAAGAAGCGGCTGCGCGGTGTCGGCGAGGTGATCGGCAAGCTGCCGCTGCCCGGCGACCCGGTCGCAGGCGTCATGCACCGCGTGCCCGCGCTCCAGTGGAAGACGTGGGTGCGCCTTGCCTTCGTGCCGGCGGGCCGGGACTGGCGCGCGCTGAACGATCTCGCCGTCGTCGACGGGCACCTCCGAGATTTCGCCATCGTACCCGAGCAGGCGTTGCGAGAGAACGCGCTTGGCGTGCTCGACTGGTCTGACCCCGCGCCGACGCTCACCTCGGCCCGCTCGCCGGCCCAAGGCCGCTTCTCGGTTGCCGACGTCCGCGTTCCTGCCGACTGGAACGCCGATGTCCTCGGTGTCCGCGACTGGGACGGCCACACCGGGACCGTCGCAGGTCGCACCGGTCCGACGAACGGGGCCTACAGCGTTGCGGATCCTCGCCCCGATTACGGCGAGAACACGCATCGTCACGTCCTCGGCGTGCGTGACTGGGAGCAGAGCGCGGCGACGATCAGCGGAAGCCCCAAGCCGAGTGGCGGTGCCCATGCCGTCGCTGATCCGCGGGTTAATGGCCATCCCAAGAGCGTCCAGCTCGGCGTGCGGCCGTGGTCAGAGCCAGCACCGTGCATCAAGGCCGACGTATCGGTCGGAACCGGCCCCTATGCCGTCTCCGACCCTCGAACCGCCGCCCCGCGCTTAGGCAACGTGTTTCGGATCGTGCCACTTGGCGGCTCCGAAGCTGGCGAGCCCGTCGCCGACCCGCGGCCGACGCACGGCAGCGGCGCTCACCACAACAAGATGAAGGTGGTTGCGGCCGACCAAGCAGCCCCGACGATCACCGGCTCGGATCGCGTAGGGTCTGGTGCGCTTTCTGTCGCCGACCCGAGGCCGGGATATGCGTCGGGCACGCATCGCAACATCCTCGCGGTTACCGATTTTGGTGATACCGCCAAGGTCGTCACCGGGGCCATCCATCCCGCTGGCGGTGCGCTGTCGGTCGCAGATCCTCGCCCGGTCGGCCTCAGCTCCGGTGCCCGAGATCAGCACAGCTACAACAGCCAGGCGCACTATGGCGTGGTCCGCTGGGAAGACACGAGCGTCGCTGTCCCCGGTTACGCGAAATACGACCGCGGCAAGTGGTCGGTTGCGGATCCCCGCATCCCCGAGGCCGAGCCGCTGGCCACCTTGCCGGCACCGAACGATCGGGTGGTTGCCCGGATCATCGCCTCCGATGGGACATGGCACCGACCGTTTACGACCTTGGAGCTGGCCGCTCTTCAGTCGCTATTCGACCCCGAGGAGGTCTTCCGCTTCGACGGCGAACGCGATGCCTGGTCAATGCCCCAACCGTTCGAGCTCGAGGGAACATCGGACGCCCAGAAGCGGGAATGGATCGGCAATGCGGTCCCATCGGCTGCGGCGCAGGGCATGGCCGAGGAAATAGGTGAAGCGCTGCTACTCGCCCGGCTCGGCGAAACCTTCACGCTCTCGCACAAGGCGATCTGGGTTTCGCCGCTGCGCATGGCGCTCGCAGTCGACCACAGCCCCATACAGGCGATCACCGAAGGCCGTGGCCTTGAATGGGGAGAGGCATGATGGTCGATCGGTCCAACCTCTCGCGGCCGCGGTCCAGCCAAGCCCATGTGCGCAACCCGGTCCTCGCGCTGCCGAGCATTGCCCGGCTGCAGGCGATGACGCCGGCGACCCGAGCTGAGCTACGGCTCGTCCTCCTCGAGCTGCGACACGACGCGCAGACGCGAGCCGAGGAATGCTGGCGGCGTCACAAGGCCCCCATGGCTGCCTATTGGAAGGTGGTCTCAGTGTACGCAGGACACCTGTCGAGGGTCCTGCGATGAGGTACGATCCGCGCATAGCCACGACCTCCCCGGAGGAGTTCGCCGAGTTGTTGGCGCTCGTTCGTCGTGCCGATGAAGCCCCGAGGCCGCAAACGGACGACGACGTATGGCGAGCCACCTATGCCGAAGAGCAACGCCAGCGGCGTGTTGTTGGGTATCAGCAGGATCTCTTCGGATCCAAGGCGACGACACACTTCCGTCGCAACCGGGCCGCGCCGGATTGGGATCGGCCGCCTGTCGAAGCGATCGAGCAGAAGCTGGAGCGGATCAAAGGCGACCCGTTTGCGACGTTCGGTCCGCCACGATCAGATCGGCCGTCTATCCTGTCGCCGGACGAACGCGCCGCGATCGTCCGCAAGGCCGGAAACTGGCTCGCAGTGCGCCAGCGCGTCCGACTGGTCGACGCACCGGGATCCGTTGATCCGGCATTCGGAATCCAACGCTTTCTCGGTCGGGCAGGCGTGGTGTGGCGCCTATGCGGAGCCCCATTCGCGGACCATTGCTATGTCTTCTTCGATCCCGTCGGAGCCGAGCGCACGGCCAAGATCGAGATGGCAGAGCTGCGGGACCTGGAGCCGGTCCGATGAGCTGGCGGGAGCCCGACCTCTTCTACGGCGACAAAAAGCCGCCGCGCCGAAGCCGTTTGCATGGGAGAGCATGGGAGCGTGGGTCCGCCATATGCACCGGCTTTTCGCGCTCGAAGGCCCAAACAGCGATCATTATCGCCGAACCCGCGAGACGGCACGCGCCCTGACGGTCGACCGAATCCGTGAATGCCGTCACGATGACGATCTTCAGCGCTGCGAGGCGATGCTGGTTGAGGCCTCGGCGGGGTGGCTTTACGGTCTCGATCGCGCCTTCAACCGAGCGGAACGCGGAGCGCTACTGGTCGAGGTGCGCAACCGCCGTCATCTGATCGCCATCGGGCGCGATGCGCCCAAGGCCAAGGGACCGAAACTCGATCCGCGATACCTTCCTGACGACGCACTCGATCGGCTGATCCAATCTCACGCAGACGTCGCGACGGTTGACCGCCTGCGCCACGAACGGGAGCGACGCGCGATTGAGAGGGGAGGGTGAAAGACGTAAGGACAGATTGAGGGAGAATTGCCATGCTTGGATCCGGGCCCTTCGGAGAGATGGTTGCCATCGAATGGCTTCAGATCGTCGCCGGGACACCGATGGTGGTGATGATGTTCGTCCTGCTCCTCGCGATGATGAAGCGGGCTACAGGGCAGATTGACGACCAGGCCGTCGCAAGCGTCGGTTACGGTATGGTAGCAGCTTCGGGCTTCGCCGCTGTCGTCTACCTGATCGGGCTCGCCTGCGTTTATACCGGCCTGATGTGGGAAGGAATGTTCCCTGACCGGCTACCTCAAAACTTTCTCGGCAGCGGCCTTTTCTTTCTGATCGGTCTTGTCACCTACAAGCTCCCGAAGCTGTTCGGTCCTTTCGACAGATGGCTTGATCGCGACCGGACAGGCCAGTAATCAGCCTGCTGTAAGCGCCTCTAAGACGCCCGCGACTCTGTATCAACAACGCGGTTACGCTGTTGCCGCCAGTTAGAAAAGACACATTCTCCGCCAGATAGAAATGACACTTCCTCGTGGCAGCGGGGGCAGCGTGGAGCCCCCCAAGCAGCGCAGCGCTGGCCCCGCTGAGACGCTGTCGTCACGGCTCTTTCGCGTCGGACCCGCTGCGCCAGCAGCGGGCTTGGTCACGCCAGATTTCAGGCGGCCGTCCTTTCCCCAAACTCCATGTCCGATGCCGCAAGAAGGGGAAAGGCAATCGGGAACATATTTCGGGAAAGCGGACTACCTGAGTGGCCCACGGTGCACTGATTGCCGTACCATCGTCCTGCCAACCTTCCCAATCGGGACGGAGCTTGGCTTAGGGTAGATCATCGGCCTTCGCGTAGGCACTCAGGTCTTCGAAGATGTCCTTCCATAGCTCGTCACTCATGGGGAAGCCGAACAGGTTGCGAAGATAGTAGGCACCTTCAGCAGCCAGGAACGCTATCCGGAGGCGACGCGCCTCGCTTCCTTGCGCTTCCAATGTACCGACGCGCTCATGATACCAGCGATTGGAGCTGGTCTCCGTCTGCCCCGCGCTGGCTAATGCGACCACCAACGCTGCGACGTTGGTGCTTTCTTCTCGCGTGAGGTTCGCTGTCGTCCGAATATGGGCGAGCATGCGGTCCCGCTCCGTCGTGCGACCTGCCAATTCCGTACTAAAACGCGCCTGCTCGCGCATCAGCCAGCGGTTCAGCATCGCATCCATCAGGACTTCGCGCGATCCAAAGGCGGATTGGATGCTCGCCTTGGGGACTGCCGCAGCGGTCGCGAGGCTGCCGAACGTCAATCCGACCGCCCCGGTTTGCGTAACGATGGTTTCTGCCGTGTCGAGCAGCCGCTCGCGATCGAGGGTTCTAGGTCGAGGCATGGCATGTTCCCACTTGCGTTCAGATGCGACCGTATCTAAATACGCTTGATCGGATCGTAAAGGACCGACTGAGAAAGGAGTCCTTGGCGTGAAACGCAAGCAGGTAGTGATCGTGGGAGCTGGCTTTGGCGGGCTTGCCGCAGCCAAGGCGTTGAGCGGTCGCGATGTGGACGTCACGCTGGTCGATCGCACTAATCACCATGTCTTCCAGCCCTTGCTCTATCAGGTCGCAACAGCCGCGTTGGCACCGTCTGACATCGCGACCGCAACACGTACGCTGGTCGCTGGTCGTGGCAACGTGACGACCTTGCTAGAGGAGGTCGTCGGCATTGACGACGACGCTCGTGAGGTGATCGCGGCTTCCGGCGATCGCATTCCCTATGACTACCTCGTCCTCGCAACCGGATGTCGCTACAGCTTCTTCGGCAATGACGAATGGGCTGAGCATGCGCCTGTTCTAAAGACCCTCTCCGACGCTCTTACGATACGCGAACGACTGCTGGACGCCTTCGAGCGCGCCGAACGCAGCACCGATCCGGTAGAGGTCGCCTCCCTGCTGACGTTCGTCGTGGTGGGCGGTGGCCCGACTGGCGTGGAGATGGCGGGGGCCATCGCCGAGCTTGCCCGCACGATGGTCGCGAGCGACTTCCGCAACATCGCCGAGAAGCGCATCAGGATCATTCTGGTGGAGGGCGGGCCGGAGATCCTATCGACCTTCCCCGCCGAGCTGCCTGTCTATGCGGCGCACGCGCTTGAGGACATAGGCGTCGAAGTCCGACTTGGTGCGCCGGTTCGCGTCATCGATGCGCAAGGTCTGCTCGTTGGCGATGAGAGGATCGAGGCATCCACCGTCATCTGGGCGGCCGGCACGCGTGCTGATGATGGCGCGCGCTGGCTCGGCGGCGAGGCGGCCCGCAATGGAGCCGTCCGTGTTGAGCCTGATTGCTCAATCCCCGGCAAGCCGCACATCTTCGCGATCGGCGACGGTGCGAGCTTTACTGGAGAGGACGGCAACCCGCTACCGGGACTGGCACCCGTGGCCAAGCAGCAGGGCGGGTATGTCGGTGGGCTGATTTGGCGTCGTATTGAAGGCCGTGCCGCTCCGGCAGCCTTCCACTACCGAAATTGGGGATCGATGGCCGTGATCGGCCGCTCCCACGCCGTGGCCGATTTCGGCAAGGTGCGGCTGCATGGCTTTGTCGCCTGGCTCTCGTGGTCGCTCGTCCACCTCATGCTGCTCGTCGATTTCCGCAGTCGTCTTACCGTCTACGTTAACTGGGCGTGGTCCTGGTTCACGCGCGGGCGCGGCGTGCGGCTTTTGACCCGAACGAACCAATCACCCGTGCTCGCGACGGCGAATGTCGCAACCTCTATCCCGAAAGGCTTTCGCTAATGGCTTGGCTATATCTAGTATTCGCTGGCATGCTCGAAATCGGCTGGCCGGTTGGCCTCAAGATGGCGCAGGTTCCGACCACTCGCATTTCCGGCATCCTCGTCGCTGTGGTCTTCATGGCGGCGAGCGGCTTCCTGCTATGGACTGCGCAGAAGAGCATTCCCATCGGAACCGCCTATGCCGTGTGGACCGGCATTGGCGCGACCGGCACGTTCCTTGTCGGTGTAATGTTCTACAACGATCCAGCCTCCTTCGCCCGCTTTGCCGGTGTCGGACTGATCATCGCCGGTGTCGCAACCCTAAAATTTGGTCACTGAGCGTCGGAACGGACGACCATGGCAGGTTCAACGTGCTCATTCCTGAGCGGCGCAGCGCTATGTCTCTACGCCGTCCTCTCACACCTTTATCGAGTGCATTTCCCGCGCCTAGCGATGATCCTCATGATCGTTGTTGGCGTTGGCATCATCATCGTTGGGGGCGTTCAGTTGATGATTGAACGCTGGACCATTCCTTATGACTCATCGGCTGATCGCCAGCGGCAGCAGTCAGCAAATCGGCGTCCTCCGCCTTCGCTTTTTTGATCGACCAGACGGCCCTCCCCGAAAGGAATCGATATGGGTCAGAACTCCGATCACGCGAGTTTAGCAGCCGGGGCTTCATGTCCGCCATTGGACGCTTTCGGACGCTAGCGGGCATACTCGCCGAGACCGCGCGCGACGAGCTCCTCGTTGGAGAGACGTGGCCCACGCTTGAGCCTGCTGTTGCCGAGCTTGCGGCGGTCCAGCTTCTGACCGGACGGAGCCGGGGAGGGCGCCTTGAACACGCCGGCGGGCTGTGCGGTGCGCGCGGGCTCGTTGTTGTTGCGCTTGGCGTGATGCGGCTGAGCCTGCTGTATCACGCGGGCGAGCGCCAGCGCCGCGTCCAGGTGCTTATTGTCGACCACGGCAGCCTGGTTCACCCGGCGCATCTTGTCGAACATGCGATAAGGCAGGGCCGCGCCCTCATGCTGGATCTCGAGGCGGCCATCGGGGTACTCGCACACGTCCACCTTCTTGCGCGCGAGCGCCTGCGCCGCAGGCGAGGGCTCCAGGATGAACATGGCCTTGTTGTAGTGCAGGGTGAGGGCGCCGGTGACGGTGCGCTGCTCGCGCCACACCAGCTCCGCTTCCAGGTCATCGTGGATGGCCAGCGGTCGATGAAGGTTGCGCGGGTCGAACGGCGCCTTGGCGAACCGACGATTGTGCTGCGCCATGTAGGAGGGGAGGAAGGCGTTGGCTTGGTCGATGGTGGAGATGCGGTGGAGCCGCATCGCCTTGACGAGACGGTTCTGCAGCGTGGCATTGACCCGCTCGACGCGTCCCTTCGCCTGCGGCGAGTTCGCGCAGATCAGCTCGATGTTGAGCCTGTCCAGCGCGCGGCCGAGGTGGGTCATGCCGTCGCCCTTTGCCGAGGCCGTGTTGTTGCGGAAGGCGCTGTGCTTGTCGGTGTAGAAGGCCACCGGCTTACCGTGGCGCTCCAGGTGTGAATCGGCCTGCAATATTGACCCCGTTCGGGGCTGATCGGCTTCCAAAATTGACCCCCTGAACGGATGCGGTTCACGCCTCGTCGTTTTGCGGCGGGGGCGGGTGGGAGATGCTGGTCGTGGAGACAGTGGCGCGCATCCGGCGCGAGTTTTTCGTCAAGGGCAAGTCGATCAAGGAGATCGTGCGCGACCTAGGCGTGTCGCGGAACACGGTCAGGAAGGTGCTGCGCTCGGGGGAGACGGCGTTCGCTTACGAGCGCAGCGTGCAGCCGCTGCCGAAGCTGGGGCCATGGACGGCCGATCTGGATCGGCTGCTGGAGACGAACGATCGGAAGGCGCGGCGCGAGCGCCTGACGATGATCCGCGTGTTCGAGGAGTTGCAGGGGCTCGGCTATGGCGGCGGTTACGACGCGGTCCGGCGCTATGCGGCGGCGTGGCACCGCGAGCGATCGGTCGCGACAGCGGCTGCGTATGTGCCGCTGAGCTTCGCGCCAGGCGAGGCGTACCAGTTCGACTGGAGCCATGAGATCGTCGTGATCGCAGGCGTCACGACGACGGTGAAGGTGGCGCATATGCGGCTTTGCCACAGCCGGATGTTCTACGTGCGGGCGTATCCGCGCGAGAGCCAGGAGATGGTGTTCGACGCGCATGACCGCGCGTTCGCGTTCTTTGGCGGCGCCTGCCAGCGCGGTATCTATGACAATATGAAGACGGCGGTCGATGCGATCTTCGTCGGGCGGGAGCGTAAATATAACCGCCGCTTCGAGCAGATGTGCGGCCATTATCTGGTCGAGCCGGTGGCTTGCACGCCGGCGTCGGGCTGGGAGAAGGGACAGGTCGAGAATCAGGTCGGGCTGGTGCGTGAACGCTTCTTCACGCCGCGGCTGCGGTTCAAAAGCTATGCCGAGATGAACGCCTGGCTGGAGGATCGCTGCGTCGCGCGGTCGAAGCAGGCGGCGCATCCCGAGTTGAAGGATCGCACCGTCTGGGAGGTGTTCGAGGCGGCCGACCGCCCCGCGCTGATCGCCTATCGCGGTCCGTTCGACGGCTTCCATGCGCTGCCGGCGTCGGTATCGAAGACGCTGCTGGTGCGGTTCGATTACAACAAATACTCGGTGCACGCTGCAGCCGCCGGGCGACCGGTCGAGATCCATGCCTATGCTGACCGGATCGTCATCCGCCAGGACGGCGAGATCGTCGGCGAGCATATCCGCCGGTTCGGGCGCGAGCAGACGATCTATGATCCCTGGCATTACGTGCCGGTGCTGGCGAGAAAGCCTGGCGCGTTGCGCAACGGCGCGCCGTTCAAGGACTGGCCGCTTCCGCCCGCGATCGAGCGGACACGGCGACGCCTCGGCGGCCATGCCGATGGCGATCGCCAGATGGTCGGCATCCTGAGCGCGGTGACGACCGATGGGCTGGATGCGGTCGAGGCCGCCTGTGCCGAGGCGCTCGCTGGCGGCACGGTCAGCCGCGACGTCGTGCTCAACATCCTGACTCGTCAGCGCGAGCCAATGCCGCCGCTGACCATCGCCACGCCCGAGGCGCTGCGGCTCGTCCATGAGCCGATCGCCGACTGCGCCCGATATGACAGCCTGAGGAGATTTTATGGAACGCCACGAGATCCTGGAGATGATGGGGACGCTGAAGCTTGTCGGCATGCGGCACGCCTATGACGAGGTGATCTCCGACGCGGTGAAGCGGCAGCATGCCCCCGGCCGCGTGGTAGGCGATCTGCTGAAAGCCGAGATCGACGAGAAGCAGGCGCGCTCGATCAAATACCAGATGACGATCGCCAAGCTGCCGCTGGCAAAGGACATTACCGGGTTCGATTTTACTGCGACGCCGATCAACGAGGGCCTGGTCCGTGATCTTGCCACCGGCGCGTTCCTCGCCAGCCAGCGCAATGCCGTTCTGGTCGGCGGCACCGGCACGGGCAAGACGCACCTCGCCATCGCGATCGGGCGCTCCTGTGTGCGGACCGGCGCCAGGGTCAGATACTACAACACCATCGATCTGGTGAACCGGCTCGAAGCGGAAAGCCGTGCCGGTCGGGCCGGCCGGATCGCCGAACATCTCTCGCGGCTCGATCTCGTGATCCTCGACGAGCTCGGCTATCTGCCGTTCGCGCAGTCGGGCGGGCAGTTGCTGTTCCACCTGGTCAGCCGCCTTTACGAGCAGACCTCGATCGTGGTCACCACCAACCTCGCGTTCGGAGAATGGCCCAGCGTGTTCGGCGACGCGAAAATGACCACCGCGCTGCTCGACCGGCTGACCCACCACTGCGACATCGTCGAAACTGGCAACGAGAGCTGGCGGTTCAAAAGCCGCGAAGCCGCCTGACGGCGAAAAGATGCAATCGGCATGGGTGTGCGTCGGCTCCGGGCTACACCCTCCGCCGTCGCACACCCATGCCGACGTTCCTCGGCTCCATCATCAGGCTCGCCATAGCGGGGTCAATGTTGGGCGCCGATCGGGGGTCAACATCCCGCGCCGGTTGACAGCCGGAAACCGCCGATACCTTCACGGTCGGGGCGGTCCTCAGTTCGCCCTTCGAGGCGCCGGCCCTGCGGGGGATCAACCTATCGGTCGATTATTACAGCATCCGCATCAAGGACGCGATCGCGCCGCTGGGCGCACTCACTTCCCTGCAGAAATGCTTCAACGGCGATGGCTCGAACACGAATTTCGATCCGACCAACTATTTCTGCACCTTGTTCCAGCGTGCGCCGAACGGCATCTTCACCGCCGTGCAGCAGCCCTATCTGAACCTGGGCGGCTATCGCACCGCGGGTGTCGACGCCCAGCTCAACTGGCGGGTGCCGGTATCCGCGCTGGGTAGCCAGGGGGCGGTTACGTTGAACAGCTATGTCAGCTATCCGGACAAGTTCGAAATCCAGACGCTGCCGGACAGCCCGTTCCAGGACAATGCCGGGACGATCAGTTCGACGAACCAGCTATCCGCGGTGGAAACATGTCCAGTCGCTGGCGATCCAGTCGGGCGGACTGGCCATCACCGGCCGCTGGAGGCACACCAGCCCGATGCGCGACAGCAGCGTCGTCACCAATCCGGCGTCGAGCACCGCTGGCGCGCCCGGCTACGACTATTTCGATCTCTCGGCGTCGCTGCGCGTGAGCGATCGGTTCGAACTGCGCGGTGGCGTCAACAACCTGACGGACAAGGCGCCGCCGATCATCGGCGGGACCGCGGGCGTGACGAACAACGGCGTGTATTATGTGGTCGGCCGCACGCTGTTCCTGGCCTTCAAGGCGCGGCTTTGAGGCGATGGACAGGGTGGCGGACGGGGCGGCGATAGGACGGCGGGCGCTGCTCGCGGGGGCGCTGGGCACAAACCTTGCCGTCCCCGCGCTGGCGGCACAGGATGACGCGTCCGTCGAGGCGATCGTCGCCACCCACCCGGAACCCGCGCCGGCGGGACGATGGGCGATCAGCATCCTCGCCCGCGTCGGCGACGCCATGGAGGTGGGGGAGGGCCCCGACGGCGCACGCCGCATCGTCCCGATCGTGGGCGGCAGTTTTCAGGCGCGCTCCCTGCGCGGTATCGTGCTACCCGGCGGCGCCGATCGGCAGCGCCTGCGCGGCGACGGAATCCGCGAACTCGATGCCTTGTATGAACTGCGCGGCGACGACGGCACCCTGCTGACGGTGCATAATCAGGTGATGATCGACAATATGGTTCCGCCGGGACAGCCGCGCTATGCGCGTTCGGTTGTTCGCATCGCCGCACCCCAGGGCCCGCATGGCTGGCTGAACCGTCGCATCTTCGTGGGCACCCTCACGAGCCTTCGCCCGGCGCGTCCCCTGGTGCTGATCCGCGTGTACGAGATGTGACGCGCGGGGCACCAGGGGAGGCATCTCCTCCGCCTGGTGCATGTCGTACCGCTCAGCGCTGCACCCCCTGATCGCGCCAGCCGGCGCCCAGCGCCACCTGCACGTCGATCCAGGCCGAACGCATCGCGCTGGTGGCGCGAACCTGCTGGCTTTGGGTGCGCAGTGCCTGTTCGCGGGCGAGCGCGGCCGCGATGCGGCTGTCCTGCCCGGCACGCTGGCGGGTTTCGGACAGATCGGCCAGCGTCGCGGCGGTGGCTGCCGCCTGGTCGGCCGTCGTGGCGACACGACGCAGCGCGGCGAGCGTATCGAGGGCGGCATCGGTTTCCTCCAGCGCCTTCAGAAAGGCGGACTCCCAGGCAGCGCCGGCGGCCTCTGCCTGCGAACCGGCCGCGCGGATGCGGGCCCGGATTCGGCCCATATCGAAGACACCCCAGCTGAGCACAGGCCCCACGCCGAACCGCAGCGCGCCGGTGTCGGTCACGTCCCCCGGTGCCGCCGTCACGCCGACCGAGCCGCCGAGGCTGAGGCGGGGATAGAGGTCGGCCCGGGTCACCTGGATACGGGCGGTCGCCTTGAGCAGATCCTGCTCGGCCGCCGCAACATCGGGGCGCAGTCGCAACAGGTCTTCGGGGCGTCCGGCGCGGACATAGGCGGGGACCGGCAGCGTGGCGGGGGTGAGCCCGGCCATGCTGCGGACGCCTTCGGGTGCGGGAACCCCGGTCAATGTCGACAGCCGCCGGATGGCGTTGCGGCGTGCCGCTTCCAGCTGTGGCCGCTGCTGTTCGGCATCGGCCAGCACCAGCCGGGTTTCCTCCACCTTGTCGCGTCGGACACCGCCGGCCGCGAGCGCCTGTTCCAGTCCGGCGACCACGTTGGTGAGCAGGGGCTGTCGCTCGTCGAGCAGCGCCAGCTGAAGATTGGCGTCGGCCAGATCGGACCAGGCGCGGACCACTGCAGCGGCAATCGCCGCCTCCGTGCCGCGTCGCGCCCACAGGCTGCGCTCCGCCTCGGCGCGGGTTTCGCGGACTGCTCCGCTGACTCGGCCGAACAGGTCGATTTCCCAGGAAAAGGAGGTTCCCGCATCGATCAGCGTCTGGCTGGGCAGGACGGAGGGGCCGCCGAGCGTGTCGAGCTGTAGCGCGGCACCGGCGGTGCGGGTGCGTTGCAGGCCGGCATCCACCGTCCCGATCGGGAGGCGCGCGGCCCGTGCCTCGCGCACCAGCGCCCGGCTCGCCTCCCAATTGGCGGTGGCGGCGCGCAGATCGGCATTGTGGGCTAGCGCGGTTTCGACAAGGCGGTCGAGCTGCGGGTCGTTCAGCCCTTTCCACCAGTCGAGCACCACGGCCTCCTGATCGGCGTTTGTTTCCGCCGACCAGCTCGTCGGCGCGGCCGGCAGCGGCTTGGGCGGGGTGAGCTGCGGCCCCGAACAGGCGGCGACGAGCACCGCAAGGGCGGAGGAAAGCATCAGCTTGGTTGCGTTCATCTCAGGATACTCCGGATCTTGGGGTTACGCGGCGGCGATCGCCACGTCGTCCTGCTTGCGGCGGAAGGCGAGCGCGTAGAGGGCGGGGATCAGCACCAGCGTGATCAGCGTGCCCAGTGCGAGCCCGCCCATCATCGCCGCCGCCATCGGCCGCCACAGATCGCCGCCGAACAGGAAGAGCGGGGCGAGGCCGGAAATGCACACCAGCTTCGTCATCACGATCGGGCGCAGGCGCATCTCGGCGGCGTGGGCGATGGCGGGGAACAGCTCCATGCCTGCCTCGCGATCCTCGGCGATGCGGCCCAGCAGCAGCACCGCGTTGTTCACGATGATCCCCATCAGGGCGAGGATCCCGATCGTCGCGCTGAAGCTGAGCGGCTGGCCGGTGACGGTCAGGCCCAGGGTGGCGCCGATCACCACGAAGGGCATCGAGGCGATCACGATCAGCGCCTTGCGCAGGCTGCCGAACTGCCAGAGGAACAGCAGGAGCATGCCGACGAGTGCGAAGGGCGCATAGGTGTTGAGACCGGCATTGGCCTTTTCGCTCTCCTCGATTTCGCCGCCCAGCTTCAGCACGTGCCCCGGCGGCAGCCGAAGTTCGTCGAGCAGGGGGCGAACCTTGTCGACCACGGCCTGCGAGGTGAGCGTGTGATGGCGCGCGGTCACTTCCACCATCGGCAACAGGTTGCGGCGGGCGAGCAGCGAAGGCTGATCGGCGATCCGGATCGTCGCCACCGAGCCCAGCGAGACGCCGGTTTCCGGCGGACCGACCGGCAGCGAGGCCAGCCGCTCGATCGTCGCCCGGTCGCCCTGGTCGCCGCGGACGACGACCGGGATGTCGGTATCGCCGTCACGGATGATGGTGGCGGGCGTGCCGTCCTGGATCGCATTGACCGCGCCGTAGATGGCGGCGTTGGACAGGCCGGCAGCGGCGACCTTGGCCTGATCGATGCTGACGGTCAGGCGCATCAGCGGCTGTTCCATGTTGCTGCGGACCCGCGCCATGCCGTTCATTTCCTCCAGGCGGGTTTCCAGCTTGCGCGCGGCATCGAGCAGGACGGCGCGGTCCGGTCCGATGAAGCGGAACACTGCCACGCCCGTTTCCGCCGCGCCCAGGAAGAAGCGCTTGGTATCGAAACGTGCCTCCGGGAAGCGGGGCTTCAGCGTGCGGTCCAGCCGCGCGATGGTTTCGCCCAGGTCTGCGTCCTTGGTCAGGTTGATCACGGCATAGGCGCGGTTCAGCGTCGGCGCCGGCGGGTTCAGGCCCAGGATGAAGCGCGGTCCGCCATCGGCCACATAGGTGATGTGGCTGGTCACTTCGGGGAACAGCGTGCGGTCGTTCAGCAGCGTCGAGATGCGCTTTGCCGTCGCCATGGTCTGTTCGGCCGATGCGCCCGGTGCCAGTTCGATCGGCATCTGCACCTGCTTGCGCTGTGACGGCGCTAGCAGTTCCTGCGGCACGAACTGGATCAGCACCAGCGCTGTGGCGAGCAGCCCGACCATGCCGCCGGTGATCGCCAGCGGCCGTGCCAGGATCTTTCCAACCAGCCCGCCATAGAAGCGCTTCACCTTGCCCAGGAACCCGGCGTCCTCGTCATGGTGCGCGTCGACGCGGATATAGCGCATCGCCAGCAGCGGCGTGATGGTGAGCGCGAGCAGCAGCGACAGCAGCAGCGTGATCGCAAGGACGATGCCCAGGCTGCGCATATATTCGCCGGTTTCGGTTTCTCCGGCGACCAGGGGGACAAAGGCAACGATAATCGCCAGCGACGATACCAGCAGCGGCATCAGCATCGTCTCGCCGGCCGCGCGGGCAGCCGATGGGGCGTCCTCACCTTCGGAGATGCGGCGCTGGTAATCCTCGACCACGACGATGCCGTTGTCGACGAAGATGCCCAGGGCGATGATGATCGCCGCGATCGAGATCTGGTGGAGTTCGATCCCCATCCAGTTCATCACCAGCGCCGTGCCCAGCACCGTCATCGGCACGATCGTGCCCGTGACGAGGCCGCTGCGCCAGCCGAGGAACAGCATCACCACGCCGAGCACGATCACGACCGTTTCGACGAATACCTGGCCGACCTTCTTCAGTTCCTTTTCGACCACGGTCGCCTGGTCGGTGATGTTGTCGGCGTGCAGGCCGGCGGGCAGGGTGGGGCGAATCTCGTCCTGCCGTGCGTTGAGTGCGTCGGCAAAGGCGAGCACGCTCTGGCCGTTCTGCATCGAGACGCCCAGCACCACGGCGGGCTTGCCGTTGAAGAATGCGCCGCCCTGGGGCGGATCCTGCGGCCCCTGGCGGATCGTGCCGAGCGCGCCGAGCGGCACCACGGCGCCGTTGCCGACCGGGACGGGGAAAGCGGCCAGATCGCTGACGCGGCCCGGACGATCGCCGGTCTGCACCGCGATCGAGGTGCCACCCTGGATCAGCTGGCCGGTGGCGGATAGCTGGTCGCGCTCCTGCAATGCCTTGGCGACGGCGGCCACGCTGGTGCCGGCGGCGCGCACCGCCTCTGGATTGAGGTCGACATAGGCCATTTCGCGACGCACGCCGTGCAGCGAGATGGCGGCGACGCCGGACACGCTCTGCAACTGGTTGCGCACATGCTTGGCCCAGAGTTCGAGCTTTGCGGCGTCATAGCCATCGCCGGTGATCGCGATCGTGCGGACCGCAACCCGGCCGAAATCGTCGTTCAGTCGCGGGCCGACGGTGCCTGCCGGCAACTGGGGTTGCACATCCGCCAGGCGCGAGCGCAGCTTCTGCCACGTGGCCGCCGTGGCTTCGCGATCGACATTATCGTGCAGCGAGACATAGATCAGCACCGCGCCGGGGCGGACCTGGGTATCGACGGTCTTCACCTCGCTCTGGCCGCGAATGGCTTCCTCGATCGGGCGAGCGAGGATCTTTTCGAGCCGTTCGGCGGACTCGCCGGGAAGATAGGCTTCGACCGTGGCAGTGCGCAGTGTGACGCTGGGCTCTTCGGTCGCGGGAAAGTTCATCAGTGCCGCCAGACCGACCAGGCAGGTCAGGATGGCGGCGACGAGGACGAAACGGGGGCGCGCGAGCGCCGCACCCGTCAGGGACGAGCGGTTGAGGGGCATCGAAGGATCTCCTGTGGCGGCCGGGCTCAGACGCC